>Ga0208360_1000002_pt1 | contig 142026 bp, 138 predicted proteins | sample LakMenE27Jul10ns_FD_150739 | JGI IMG/M metagenome (GOLD analysis project Ga0208360, IMG submission 150739) | Freshwater microbial communities from Lake Mendota, WI - 27JUL2010 deep hole epilimnion ns (SPAdes) | ecosystem: Environmental > Aquatic > Freshwater > Lake > Epilimnion/Euphotic zone ...
TCAGGCCAACTCTTCCTCAATCTGCACCAAGAACGTTCATTAAGAACAAATCGGAGCGCAAACTGCGTTTCACGACCTTGTTGCCCAGAGCTTCCCTAACGAACAAGGATAGATCGTGTGGAGCGACTTGATCAGGGGGATGGCTGAGGGAGGGTGCTGCGGGGAACAGGGGGAGCGATGGGCACGGGGCTGATGGGGGCGATGGCAGACACCCCTTTCGGCCCATTGGCCCCCTCGCGCGCACCCCTGCTCAGCGACCGCCAGGGTTTTGATCGTCGCTGGTTTGCGGCGAACCTACAGGAGGTGTTTGCCCCCACCCGGCTGGATGAGGTTGCCGCAGGCGTGGGCGCGGCGATCGCACGCCATGGCAGGGCCGTGAAGGTGGCCTCAGGTCGCCATTGTTACGAAAACTTTGTCTACAACACAACCACCCGCGCTGTGGTGGATCTATCAGCGCTGAATCAGGCCGGCTACGACCGGGAGCGCCAACTGTTTTTTATTGATGCCGGCTGTGAGAACTGGACGGCATACCGCAGCTTGCTGAACGGTTATGGCAAAACTCTGCCGGCGGGGTCCTGCTATTCCGTCGGGGCCGGCGGCCACATCACTGGTGGTGGCTATGGCTTGCTGTCGCGCCTGCATGGTTTGACTGTGGATCACCTGCAGGCTGTCGATATCGTCCTCTGGGACTCCCAGCGGGGGGAAGCGCAGTTGCGCCACGTCTCGATGCAGAGCGCTGATGCGGACGAACGCGATCTGTTCTGGGCCCTTTGTGGCGCTGGTGGCGGCAACTTCGGGGTGATTGCCCGTTACTACTTCGCCTCCCTACCGGACGCACCCAGCCATGCCACGTTGTGGACATTGGCTTGGAATTGGCAGGACATGCAGCTGCCTGCATTCCATTCACTCTTGGCCGAATATGCCGACTTAATGTTAACGCTTCCTGAGCACATCTTCACGCTGCTGAAGCTCAGCCATACCGCCAATGGGCAGCTCGGGCTGGTGGTGCAGATCGCTTCGCCAGCCGGCATGGGCTGGAGCGATCACTGCGCCCGGGCGGAACGGGATCTGGAGGGCTTGAAGAAGCGCTTCGAACCGATTGCTCCCAGCACGGCCCTGGTCAAGCCCCTCGGGGGGCACATCGGCCGCATGCACAGCGTTCCCGCCAGCCAGGAAGCGCAACACCTCACCGACCTGGAAGCCCTGCAGACGCTGAACGGCTCGGGGCCGAATCAATTTGGTAAATACAAATCCGCCTACATGAAGAAAGCCTTTCCGACCGACCAGGTGGAGGCGATCTACAACTGGCTGCATGTAGTGCCTGAAGGCCTGCAGGCCAGCGCCATGGCCCAGAGCCTGCTGCAGGTGGACAGCTATGGCGGCGCCATCAATCGCATCGCCACCGATGCCACAGCGGTGGCGCAGCGCAGCTCGATCATGAAGCTGCAGTATCAGACCTACTGGAACAACGATTCAGCCCCCGGCGAAAGTGGACGGTCGCCCTACAGCGGCCAAGAGAAAGCGCATCTCGCCTGGATCAACGGCATGTATCGCGATGTCTACGCCGCCTATGGAGGCACACCGGATCCCGCCCAGGATCCCGATAGCGTGGTAGACGGATGCTATTATAACTATCCCGATATTGCCCTGGGCACCCATGCGGATGGCAACATCAATCACGCCCTCTGGCTTTACTTCCTCGCCAACTACCGGCAGCGACCGCGCAATCTGGTCGCCGTCAAGCGCCGCTGGGATCCGGACAACATCTTCCACCATGCCCAGTCGCTGCCCGTGCACTAAGGGCATGGTGGGCGCCGGCCTGGCCCAATGAGCCAGGATTCCCCCCCAGCCGCCGGTTCGGCGATCTGGCAACACCGCCAGGATCAGGCCCATCACTGCTCCATTTTTCAGCGGGGGCGCCATCGCGATGGCACCTTCATCCGCGTTTTCGTGCCCGATGCGGCAAGGCAATCCGGCGCTGAGTTGCGGGTGATTCTCTACCTGCATGGCTTTGCCCTCTGCTTGCCATCCTTCTACGAGCAGCACATGCTGCAGCTGGCCGAGCAGGGCTGGATCGTGCTGTATCCGGATTTCCAGCGCAGCAGCTACCGCGAAGAGCCGCTCGGCCCGGCCCCCGCAGCCGAAGCAAGCGGGCCAGCTGCTCTTTCCTGGGGACGCACCACCCGGCGGTTGCTGCGGCGCAACCGGGAGGATGCACTGGCCGAGGACGACCTGCCGCAGGAACTAGGGCGGGCTTCCGACGATGCGGAGTTGGCCAGCGCCCTGCCGGCGCTGCAGGTGAAGGATCTGCGGCGAGTGCTGCTGCCCTGGCTCTTGATCCAGCTGGTGCTGGCGGTGATCGGCTGGTTCCGGCGCTCCTATGCCCGCAACCTCGGGCAGTTGATCGGCACCGTGCTGATCAGCCTGGCCTATGCCCCGAAGCACTGGCTGGCAAACGCGGCGGGGCTGGCGGAGCAGGCCTGGCGCGACCTGGCCCGCGAACCCCAATACCAGCACTGGCCCAGCCAGCCGCCGACGGTGTACGGCTTCGGCCATTCGCTCGGCGGCCTGCTCAGCCTCAGTCTGCCGGCCCTGCCCGCCCTGATCGGCCCAGACGCAGCGAGCCCATGGGAACCGCAGGTGATCCTGGCCTGCGATCCGGCCACCAGCACCGAGATGGGGATCCCGGGCTTCGCAATCGCCCTGCTCAAGCTGTTCGGCTCCCCCTTCACCGCCGAGCCGCTGCGCATCCAGGACACCGGCCCCTGCCTCAGCCAACCGGTGGCGATCCTGCATGGGCTGGCGGACACGCTCGTGCCGCCGCAGCAGTGGGACCCCCAGGGGAGCGACGGGGCCTACGCGGCGATCGCCAGCCACGACAAAGCGCTGTTCTTCGCCAGCTCGAATCCCCAACACAACCCACCCCTGGTGGCCTTCCACAACCAGGCGGTGACCTCCACCCGGTACTACGACGACGACCTGTTTCGTTCCTTCGGCGGCGTCAAGCACGGCGCGAACGCCTACAACACCGCCTGGATCTGGCCCGCCCTCACTGCCCTGTTCCACGATCGGGTCCCACCCGCCGATCTGGTGGCGAAGCTGTCGCCGCTGCCCTTCAAGGTGGTCGACGCGCCGCCACCAACGCCGCGCCAGCGATGGACGTGGTGGCTGGTCTTAGCGCTGACGGTGGTGGCGGCGTTGGTGTGGTGGCTGGCCAGGGGGATGGCATTCACCGCATCGGCTTAGGGGCTGCTGGATCGATGGCTGGTGGGGACGTGGTATTCCAGGACGCCTATGTCTCAGGTCTGGACCAAGCAAATCAAGCCATCAGGGTGCTGCTTCAGCAGCCGCCAGAATATTTCGCCGCCACTGCAACACGCTGGCCATATCCAGGCTTTCGCCCACGAACTCGATCTGTCTGATCTGCTCGGGCCGGCGGCCGGCGGCCAGTTCCCGCTGCAGCAGGCTGCTGATCTCCATCCAGCGCACATCGGGGAAGGCGCGACTTTCGAGATAGCCAGAACTTCGAGAACGATGGATTGAACTACGCATCGAATTGATTTTTCGGAACACATCCTGCCCGCTTCATCGTGGCCGTTACCCAGTTTCACTAACTTCTGCAGCCAACTGCTGTGTGGCTTTTTCTCGTGCCGCCGACCCTGGCAATCAGCCTGGCCCTCTCCTTGCCCAGTGGCCGCTCCCTCTGGGCCGATCGTGTACTGGAACACCACCGCATCGCCACTGCCCACGGGGAGGCTCTGCTGCGGGTCGCCCTGCTGGATCCAGAGGCGATGACGGGGGCGGCTGGATGCTCTGCAGACTCTGATCGAGGCTCGGTACGGCCGCCCTACGCCGCCACCTTGCGCGTCGCGTCCACCAGCCGCAGCGCCAGCTGGGAGAGCAGCGAGCGGCTGAAGCTGTCGGAGCGGCGCAGCAGATCCTCGAAGCTGGCGGAGGGGAGGGTGAGCAGGCGGCAGCCGTCCGCGCCGGCCCGCACGGTGGCGGTGCGGGGCTGGCCGGTGAGCACGCCAATCTCACCGATGGCCTGGCCGGGGCCGAGCAGCACCGTTTCGTCGCTGCCCACCAACACCTGCACGTCGCCGCCAAGCACCAGGGCCAGATGGTCGCTGATCGTGCCCTTCTCCATCACCGGTTCGCCGGCGGGCAACTGCCGCACCGTGCCCCGCTGGGCCAGCCAGAGCAGACCGGCGGGCAGCACGTCATCAAACATCGTCCAGCCCGTGAGCGCCGCCAGCAACGCCTCATCCACCGTGGCATCGCCGCGCAACTGGCCCTGCAGGAAGGGGGAGCTGGCCAAGCCGGGGCGGGGATCCTGCAGGCGCCAGGCCACGGCCTCGGGATGGCGCTGGCGTTCGAGCATCAGCACCCAGGCCGCCGTGTCGGGATCGGGATCGCGCCAGAGCAGATCGAAGACGCGGCGCAGGTCGCCCGCTGGCGCCACCGTTGGCGGTAGGGGGTCGAGGCCGGCGGCGTCCAGGCGGGGGGCCAGCTGCCGTTGAAGTCCGCCCACCCGCAGGGCTAACACCCGCTGCAGCGGCCGCAGCAGGCCATCCTCTGATAGCTGGCCGTCGAGCCAGGCCAGCAGGCCGGCCTCCTCCAGCCAAACGGCTCGCAATGGCTCCAGCTGCTGCCGCTCCAGCTCCCCCTGGGGCCCGAACTGCCGCAGCACCGACTCCCAGGCAGGTTCTGGCAGCCCGGTGGCGAGCCGCAGTCGCTCCAATTCCTGACGCTGCCGCGGGTTGAGCGCCGCTGCGTCGAACACGCTGAAGCCATGGCGCAGCAGGAAGTCCTCGAGATTGGTCAGGGCCAACTCCCGGCGCAGGTCGTCGCCCTGGCGTTCGAAGCGGTTCCTGCCCAGCAGCTCGGGATGCTCCTTGGCCAGCAGGTTGATCACCGCGTGGTGGTCTTCGTCGTCGAGCTGCAGGCTTTGGCGCAGCTCCTGCAGGTCGAGCAGGCTCTGCGCCTGATCAAGCCGGCCGCTGCGCAGCATGTCCACCAGCACCTCGCCGTACACCCGCCGTGCCTGCAGTTCGCCCACCGCCGGCATGGCCTTCACCAGGGTGAACACTTCCAGGGGGGAGAGGGCGTCGAGATTGCGACCATCAAGGGCGGGCTCCAGACCGGGAAGGTCGCGCAGCTGGCGGCGCAGGCTTTCGCTGGTGCTCTCGCGCCGGTAGGTGGCCGGATCGCGACCCCAGGCGCGGTACAACCCCAGGGAGGTGAACAGCAGCACCAGGGAGCGCACCACCTGGCCGCCGTTAACCCCGAGCAGCCCCTGCAGCGGATCGACGAACCAGAAGAAGGTGTTGATCGCCACGAACGAGGCCAGCAGGCGGCTGCGCAGCACCGCCCGCTCCCCGGCGGCCGGCAGCCCCTCCCGGTTGCCGCGGCGCCGCAGCAGCCCCTCAACCCCACGCCAGACGATCACCGACAGCCAGGCGGCGGCGGTGAGGGCGATGGGAATCACCAGCAGCCGTGGCAGCAGCGTGAGGTGGGGCAGGGGCTGCCAGGCGCGACTCACCAGCTGCCGATCCAGGGCCCACTGGCCGGAGCGGATGTAGCCGAGGGGATGGACGAGCTGGGTGGCGCCATGGCCGCTCCACTCCATCAGGGTGAAGAAGGCCAGCACCAGGCCGGGGTAGGAATACCAGGCCCAGGCCAGACCCGGCTTGCGCACCAGGTTCTGCCAGAACTGGCGCTCCGCGTCGATGTCGAGGCAGGGAGACTGGCAGGCCACGCAGGCGCTGCGCTCCTGGCCCTCCGCCGTGATCGTGCGGCACATCGACTGGGTGATCTTCGATGGGGCTCCCACGTGGGCGGGGCTGCCCAGGGGGCCGCGCACACCGGTGAGCACGGTCTGCACCGGCCCCATCGGGCAGAAGTACTGACACCAGCTCTTGCCGCCAAAGGCCCAGCCCACGGCCACCGCCGCCAGCAAGGTGACCACAAGCCAGACGGCCAGCCAGATCGGATCGCTGTTGCCCCCCAGCAGGCGCAGGCAGAGGCCGGCGATCAGCAGGCTCCACTGCAGCTGCACATGGTGGCGGCCCAGCCAGGAGTCGGGCTTGATCAGCACCAGTTCGGGGCGTTTGCCGTTGCCCGGCCGGCTGCGCTGCAGCCCCAGGGCGTGGGCCAGCTGGGAGGCGAAGGCCAGGGGGCAGAGGCGCCGCCAGAGTTCATGGCTGATGGCGGCGATCACCAGCAGGCCCGAGGGCACCACCGAGCCCCAGAAGATCCGGTTGCCCGGCACCGGACTGAAGGGGACCAGCAACGAAACGATCAGCGCCAGCCAGCCGCTGATCAACAGCCAGCGCAGCAGGCGGGCGTGCCGCTCTTGCAGACCACCGGACAGCATCGCAATGAGGTGGCGAGGGGAATTGGGTTCAGGGTAATTCTTTTCGGATGGGCTATGCAGGCGTTGTCGCGAAGCGATAGGTGGACCCATGTATCAACAGCTACTCTGGCCAGGCGGGTTGGTTCAGATAACGGCAAGATTCAGCTAGCGGCGAGGCCTGGAATTGCAATTTTGGCCACCCAATCGGGAGTTCCTATTCATTCGGAACGTTCTCAAGGTTGGCTGGCTGCTGTTTTCCGAGCAGCGGGCTGTGGAGATATGCCGGGCCGGTGGCGGCGCGATGGAGCCTGGCGAACCCCTGCGGATCGAGCCGGCGCTGACGCTGGGGAGGGGGAGTTGTTGCCGGGGTTACGGCTGGAGCTGGCATAGATCTGGAGCAGCTCAAAGGTTGGGCTACCCCTGAACGATTCTTGCGGCGGGACTTAACTCGAAGGCCCGCGATTAGAGACCTGCTACAGTGTATTCTCCCATTGGCTGGAACTGGCTGGCTGATGTTTGTCCCATCAGCGAATAACCATGCGTCGTGCGTGGACAACCGGGTGGAGATTCGCGTTGCGGCTGCTCGCTGTCCCCCTTGGACTGGCCGGGGTCTTGCTACTGGGCTGGGCCCTGATCCGTGTCCTTCTTTCCTTGGGGTATCACCAGGGTTGGGCAGGCGTTGCTGGCGCTGGTCGCGCTCTGCATCGTTGTGGGGGCTCTGGAGGCGGGATGGGACCAGTTGTCAGCACTGCAACGGCGGAAGGCCCAGGCCAGTTGGCGGTGGCGGTCGCGGGGGCTGTTGCGCTCCAGGGCCCTGAGCTTGTGGCCGGTTGTCCTGGTGCTGCTGACCTCGTTGCTGGGGATTGCGGACTGGTTTCCGGCGCCAGGCTGGAGCCGACTTATGATGTTGGGATTGATTGCGACGGTTGGCATTTATGGCTATCGGCGTGAAAAAAGAGAGAAGCAGAAGGACCTCCTGGCTTTCGCCGATGTGGCGCGATATCGATTCGCTGGGGGAGCAAAACGAATCCACCAAGAAAGAGATCGAGAGTATGAGGAGAAAATCCAAGCAGACCGAGATAGAAACCGAGATCTTGAGAAGGCAAAACAAAGCTCTAGCATTGATCGAATCAAGCGACTTAGGCGCCCTTCTTAAGGAAGCAATCATTTCCGACCGCAATGACTCAAAACATCCCGAAATTCAGTTGAATCTTGAGCTTCTTGAAGATAAACTTGTGTCACTTGGCTGTGATGTTGATGACATTCCCTTTCTGTTTGATGTGCTTAAACTGACCAAGGAAAAAGAATTGCGTGCACGCCGATTAATTGCCCTTTCGGCTCCCTCGATTCGGGATCAATCTAGTCGTTGCAATAATTCTCGAACAAGAAGAGATCCGAGAAATCAAAGAGAGTTTATTGAGGGGCCGAACCAGAACTGGGCTCGCTACATCGATAAGCAACACAGATTCATGCCCTCGACACAGCTCTCGAAATCGCCTTCATTAAGCGCGAATTGAGCTCAGTGACTTCGACGAGCATGCCAACGGTAGCAATTTACCCATTAGTCGGAAACAACAACACCGCAACCTGGCCGAACACGCCTCCGCAAATCATTCAAATAACATGGCCACGCTTCGGCATTGAAGGCCGGAATTCTGGATAAGAAAATTTAATCCTACCTTTTGAATATCATAGCTTCCAATGCACACCCGATAATGAGGCGAAGATCCGGATCCGTGGTCTAATAGTTCCGTAATGACTTGCGACGATCAGGGCGGAAGAGCTTCTCATTGGGAGGCCAATGCATCCATCGAACCAATTGGCTCCTCTTGAATCGAAGCCGGCTAAACAAGCTCGGGACGTCAAGGCCAGAGGGCATCCCATGGCCTTCTATAGCTCGAATTAAATGATTAATGGTTTCGTAGTTTTGACCTCCGCCAGTTGTGTTCCGTCCAGGCGAAGGCACTAATGGCCTTCTGTTCCTCAACGTGACTAACCGCCAGATTGATGATCCGCAAGCTAACTACAAAGCCTCCCACTCACCATAACCCCGGCTGAACAGACCCAGCCTCGCCGTCCGCGACTCCAGAACCCCGCAGCCCTCTAACTTCCTGCACTGTCTTGCCCACATCCTTATCCGCAGCTTTAGCTCCCACCTCAGCCTCAGGAATGAGTTCCTTAGGCACCTCACCCCAAAAGCCATACTTGCGGCCGTGATCCCGCCGCAGCTGCGACATATAACTGCGGTGATCAACCAGCTCCCCCCAATCGTTGATGGCGGCTGCCAAACGGTGGCAGGTTTCGAGATGGCGGGCTGCGTGGGGATAGCGCTTGGGGCGCTTCACCTTGAGCGTGAAATCGATCATCGCCCGCAGGCAAACTGTGGCCGCCAGCGGATGGCGTTGTTCCAGCAACTCCGCCAGTGGCGCCAGCAGGAAGTAGCGATCGCCATTCAGCGGCTGCGGCGCAGCCAGCACCAGCCGGGCGGCCCGGTGCGGCTCCGGCCAATGCAGCAGAAACCAGAGCGCCGCCTCCAGGTCGTCGTGCTCCGCCACCAGATCAAGGGCCCGCTCTTCGGCGGGCATGTCCTCAAAGGCCGGCAGCCGTTTGAGGTAGTCGCGCAGGTGGCGGCCTGAGAGCTCCTGCAGGGCGAACTCCCAGCGCTGGGCCTGGGCCTCGTCGCTGCGGCCGAGGGCCTCCAGCGCCGCCAGGCGCGCATCGCACCACTCCCCGGCCCCAGCGCATCGCTGGCGCAGGTCCGGATCGGCCGCCTGCAGCAGCGTCAGCGCCTCTTCCGCCCGGCCGGCCTTGGTGAGCCGCTCCGCCACCTCGGCCGCGATCGCCGGCACCTCAAGCGCCTCGGGGTGGTGGTCGCGATACTCCGCCAGGTATGCCTCGGCATCGCCTAGGGAATCGGCGATGTCGAGCATGGCGAGGCGAACGACCCAGTCGGGCTTGGTTGGGGCCGCCGTGGAGCTGGTGGAGCGCTGGCGCAGGATGTCCAGGCGCAGGCGCAGATGGGCCAGCCCCTCGGGTCCCAGGGCCGGACCGAGATCGCGCACGATCGGATCGAACTGGCCATAGCTGTTGCTCACCACAGCGGCATAGACCTGATCAGCCAAGTTCTGTGGCTTGCCGCGGGCCGCCAGGGCCACCTGGCCGAGGGCGGCGCTGGCCTGATGGAACCAGTCCCGCAGTTCCGCATCGCGGTCATCACAGCGCTCGATCAGCTCTCCCGACAGCTCCAGCACCTCCCAAAGCAAATCCACCGCCAGATCGGCGTCGTGAGCCGCGATCGGTCCGCAGATCGCCTGGCGCTGCCGCTCCAGCTCCCGCACCAGCTGATCGCGTTGGTGGTCGTCGAGCAGGCTGCCGGCGCGGGCGATGCTGGCCAGCCGCTTGCGCAGCTCCCGCGCCATCTCCAATGGCCCCTTGTGCTCCGCCAAGGCCAACCGCAGCAGCCGCTTGCTGGCGTTGTTGCCCTCGCAGAGCGCAATCAGCAGCTCCGCCAGCCTGGCCGCCCCCAGGGCTTCGAGATTTTTGGCATTGAGGCTGCCGCTCGCTGCGCCTTTGGCCGACATTGGTTTTGCTGCTGCTGAAGCTGTCCAATTCAGTCTCGGTCGGCTGGGCTTGCTCCGCACCCCTTGCAGGATGTAGCCCATGGCGTGGGGTAGTGGACCTCACACCCCATCCCCATCGCCCAGGGGCGGCTGGCCCATCAGGGAGAGGAAGGCCCGTAATCGGGCTCGGTTGAGGTCTGTGGGCTCGAGCTGGACTCGGGCGGAAAGCAATGCTGCTTGATCAAGGCGCTCAAGGCATCGTCCCTGGCGTTGAGCTTCGCGAGCCTGGCGTTCTCGCGCCTCAGCTGCTCGGTTTCGTTCTCGATCTGCTTCGTTCTCTCGTCGATTTGCTCGATCTGCTTCTCGATCTGCAGTCTCTTTTGCCTCTCGCGCAAGATCGCGATCTCGGTCTCTCTCGTGCGCTGCTCGTAGCCGGGATCCCGTCGCCAATTGAGAGTCGATAAGAACGACCGCCACCGAGGCAGCGATGCAGGGGATGCCCCATTGCTGCTGGATTGGGAGGCTGCGGCCGGCGATGGAGATGTGGTCATAAGAGGAGAACAGGGCGATCAGGCCGAGGACCAATCCGCCAATGGCCTGGGTTAGACCGACCCGGTCCAAACCGAGCCGGTCGCGGCCGGGCCAGGGGCGCTTCAACTGTGGTGATTCTGGCGGGGCTTGCGGCTGGATGCCGTCACCTGGCGGGCCGGGGTCGGTGGGGGCTTCTGGCGTCAGGAGGAGAGAGAGTCACCTCACCCCAACTCCCCTAACCGCCCCCGCACCAGCTCCGCCTGGGCCTGGGCTTCCGCCAGGTTGGCCTGGCATTCGGCCACCACCTCCGGCGGCGCCTTGCCGGCGAAGTTGGGGTTGGCGAGGCGGCCGGCCAGGCCGGCGATTTCCTTTTCGGCCTTGGCCAGATCCTTTTGCAACCGCTCCTTCAGGGCATCGAGGCTCTGCTGGGGCACGCTGAGGCCCACCTGGGCGTCGCTATCCACGATTCCCAGCAGCTGGCCGGCGCTGGGTTCCGCTTCCCAATGCAGCTCGGAGGCCCCCACCAGGCGGCTGATTTTGCCCTGGTTGGCGATCACGAAATCCTGGCGAGCGGCGGTAGGGGTATGGATGCCGATCGGCAACTTCTCGGAGGGTTTCACCCCCGACAGGGCTCGCAGGTTGCGGATGGCACGCACGGCGTCGATGCCGAACTGGAAGGCACCTTCGTGGGAAGCATCGAGCCAAGCAGGATCGGGCTGGGGCCAGCGCTGTAGGGCCAGAAACTCACTGGCCTCAGCGCCGGTGACGGCATGCCAGAGGTCTTCGCTGAGGTGGGGCATGAGCGGGTGAAGCATCACCAGCAGGGCCTCCAGGCTGCGGGCCAGCACCCGGCGGGCGGTGGTGCGGGCGGCCTCGTCATCACCGAAGAGCCGAGGTTTGGCCCACTCGATGTAGTGGTCGCAGAGGTCGTTCCAGGCGAATTCGTAGAGCAGCTTGGCGGCCTCACCGAGGCGATAGCTGCCATACAGCTCGGCGGCCTGGGTACTGGTGCGGGTCAGGCGCGACAGGATCCAGCGGTCTTCGCTCTCCAGTTCGGCCAACACCGGTTCCCCCAGACTCGCCGGCGTCTCCCCCCCCAGATTCATCAACGCAAACCGGGTGGCATTGAAGAGCTTGTTGGCGAAGTTGCGGGCCGCCTCCACCGTGGCGGAGGTGTCGGAGGTGCGGTCGTAGTCGAGGCGGATGTCCTGGCCGGCACCGGCCACCTCGCGCACCAGGGCAAAGCGCAGGGCATCGGCGCCGTAGCGCCCGATCAACAGAAGAGGGTCGATGCCATTGCCGGCCGATTTGCTCATCTTGCGGTTGTTCTCATCGCGCACCAATCCGTGGATATAGACATCCCGGAACGGCATCCAGCTGTAGCGGCCGCCGACGGGGCGCTCGCCCTCCTGCAGGAAAGCGCCCGCCAGCATCGTCATCCGGGCCACCCAGAAGAAGATGATGTCGAAGCCGGTCACCAACACGCTGGTGGGATACCAGGTGGCCAGATCGGCGGGCTCCTGCGGTGCCTCGCCGGCAGCGGTCGCCTCACCAGGCCAACCGAGGGTGGAGAAGGGCCAGAGGCCACTGGAGAACCAGGTGTCGAGCACGTCGGGGTCCTGCTCGAGCTGTAGCGCCCGCCCCGCCGCCGCATAAGTCGACCCGTACTGCGCCAGGGCCTTCGCCCACGCCTCCTCCTCCGAGCGGGCCACCACATAGGGCGTGGCCTGCGTGATCAAGCCGCCCGTTTCACTCACCACAAACCAGGCGGGAATGCGATGGCCCCACCAAAGCTGGCGGCTGATGCACCAGTCGCGGATGTCGGTGAGCCAGTCGCGGTAGACCTTGCTCCAGCGCTCCGGCACGAAGCGGGGCTCGGGGCCAGCGGGGTTGTCGAGGGCGGAGCGGCAGCGCTCGGCCAGGGGTTCGGTGCGCACGAACCACTGGGTGGAGAGCAGGGGCTCCACCGGCACCTTGCCGCGATCGGAGTAGGGAACGCTGTGGCGGTGGGGCTCCACCTTGACTAAAAATCCTTCGGCCTCCATCGCCGCCACCACCGCCTTGCGGGCCTCGAAGCGATCCAGGCCGGCGAAGCGGCCGGCGGCCTCGTTCATGCTGCCGTCCTTGGCCATCACCGTGATCTGGGGCAAGCCGTGGCGTTGGCCGATCGCGAAGTCGTTGGGGTCGTGGGCGGGGGTGACCTTGACGCACCCCGTTCCGAAGGCCGGATCGACGTGCTCATCAGCCACGATCGGGATCCGGCGACCCACCAGGGGCAGCTCGATCGTGCGGCCCACCAGGTGGGCGTAGCGGGGGTCACTGGGGTTCACGGCCACGCCGGTGTCGCCGAGCATCGTTTCGGGGCGGGTGGTGGCCACCACCAGGTGGTCGATGGGGGTTGGTAGTGCCCCTGGGTTGTTGATCAAAGCCTCGCCAGCGAAGTCGGCGGCGGCAGCGGAGATCCCAGCGCCAGCGGCAGGTGCTGCGGCCTCCTCCGCCAGCGACGCCTCCCCCGCCAGCGGCGTAAGCGGATAGCGCAGGTGCCACAACGACCCCTCCACCTCCTTCATCTCCACCTCCAGGTCGCTCACCGCCGAACCGGAGGCGGGGCACCAATTCACCAGGTATTCGCCCCGGTAGATGAGCCCCTGCTCATGCAGGCGCAGGAAGGCCTCTACCACCGCCTTGTTGAGGCCGGGATCGAGGGTGAAGCGCTCCCGCTTCCAGTCCACCGAATAACCCAGCCGCCGCAGCTGGCCCACGATCGTGCCGCCGCTTTGGGCCTTCCAGGCCCAGGCGCGCTCGAAGAAGGCATCGCGGCCGAGATCGTCCTTGCTGGCCCCCTCCGCCTTGATCTGCTTCTCGAGGATCGTCTGCACCGCGATCGAGGCGTGGTCGGTGCCCGGCAGGCAGAGCACGTTCTTGCCCTGCAGGCGCTGGAAGCGCACGATCGTGTCGATCAGGGCCGTGTTGAAGGCGTGGCCCATGTGCAGACTGCCGGTCACGTTGGGCGGCGGGATAACCACCGAGAATGGCGGGCGGTAACTGGGATTGCTGGGATCGGAGTCGTGCGGATCGGGGTGGAAGGCGCCAGCCTGCTCCCAGGCGGCCTGCCAACGGGCTTCGGTGCCGGCCGGGTCGTAGGTCTTGGGCAGGGCGGCCTCGGGCGCTGGGGCGGCCTCGGCAGGCGTGGAGGCGGAGCTGGCGGGCTCGGGCACGGTGGGAGTGAGGAGGCTGGCAGGGCCCCATCGTCTCAAAAGGAGTCCGCGGCGCGAGGCGATCTGGCTCTGGAGCCATCGGATCGAACCAGAAGCTATTGATGGATGCAGAGCTGGCAGACGGCAGCCGCAGACGGCAGCGTCAACGAATGGGCACACCCAACCGGAAAACAGAATGTATTATTGCCAAAACTTTCACTCAGCAGTTCGACTTGCCAACGTTCAGCCCCGTTCCTTCCACCATCCGGCCGGCCCGGGCTCTGCTTGCTACGGGCGCCTTGCTGGCCAGCCTGGCCGCCGCACCGGCCCCCGGCCAGGCGGCTCCGGCCTACAACCGCCAGGTGCTGGTCAACAACCTGCTCAACCCCCGCGGGCTCACGGTCGACTCCTTCGGCCGGGTGCTGGTGAGCGAAGGCGGTGCTGGTGGCACCAACTGCACCGTGCCGGGAGCCCCTCCGTCACCACCCGAGGCCATGCGCTGCTGGGGCTTCACCGGCGCCGTGGGTCGCTACGACCCCACCACCAGCAGCTACAGCCCCCTCTGGACCGGCCTAGACTCAATCGCCCGCAGAACTGGCGCCCTCTCGCCCGTGGTCGGTCTGCAGGACCTCACCTTCAGCAGTGACGGACGCCTGCTCGGGGTCTTCGGGTTCCGGGGGGATCCCGCCACCCGTCCTACCGGCAGCAGCCTGTTCGCCAAACTGGTGCAGTTCGACTACAGCAATCCGGGCTCTGCGGTGGTTTCCTTGGCCGATCTCGGCGCCTATGAGTCCGCCAACCCCAGCCATACCCCTCCCTTCTCCAATCCATACGCCCTCACCTGGTTCGGCGGCACCAGCTTCATCACCGATGCCGGCGCCAACCGCCTGCTCAAGGTGGCCGATGCCACCCCATCGACGGTGGAACTGCTGGAGAACTTCCCGGCCGTCGCCAGCACCACCCCGAACGCTGAAGCCGTGCCCACCGGGCTAACGGTGAGCCCCAGCGGCACCTTTTACAACACCCAGCTGCCCGGCAACCCCTTCCAGCCGGGATCGGCATCGATCTTCAGCTCCAACGGCAGCGCCGGCTCCGCCACCGCCATCACCGGTGGCTTCACCAACGCCATGGACCTCTCGCTCGGTGCCGATGGCTGGCTCTACCTGGTGCAGTTGGCGGAGAACTACGCCAATCCCGTAGGCACCGGCAGCCTGTGGCGCTACAACCCCCTCACCAACGAGCGCCAGCAACTCGCCTCCGGCATTGACCAGCCCACCGGCGTGCTGGCCATGGCCGACGGCAGCGTGTATGTGGCCGCCGGCGGCAGCACCACATCGGGCTCCCTCCTGCACTTCACGCCCCCGGTTCCCGGCCCCCTGCCCCTGGCCGGTGCCGCTATGGCCTGGAACATGGCCCGCAAACTGCGGCAGCGCCTGAGACGCTCCAGGGGGTGATCCAGGTTCCGCATCTCCTCCCCCCATCTGAGCGGCCTGCTACCTACCGGCTGGTCTGAATGGATGCAGCCCCCTCAGCGCCGCGTCCGCCAGCAACCCATGGAAGGCCGTGGTGAGGTGAGCCCAGCTGTCCCACCAGAGATAACCGACGCCCGCGGGGGTTGCGCCGAGGGCTTCCGAGCACGGCTCACCTGGGAATGGCAAGCAAGGAGCAGCCGATCCACCCCGTGCGGCACCAGGAACCTGCAGCGACGGTGCAGCGGCGACAGCCGGACCCGCCGGAGAGCCCGCACCTTCGCCATCGAGCTCCAGCACCGGCCGCCCGATCTCCGTGAACCCGTAGGCCGCCGGATCGGCCCGCACCGCCAGGAAGAGCGCGTGGAAATCCGGCTGCACCACCACCAGCCCCTGCCGCGCCGCCAGGTCCTGCAAGGCCTCCTGCAGAGCAGCGTTCTGGCGAGCGATCAGGGCGTTGAGACCCCGCCGCTCCGCCTCCCCCAGCCCCGGCAGCTGGATCGGGCTGAACCCCCAGGGCAGCTCGCTTGGCACCAGGAACCGCCGCAGGCCGGCCGCAGCCAGGCGCTCCACGGCGCTGAGCAGGTGCCGGTTCACCGCGTCACCGACGGCGGGGGAGGGGGGGGCGTCGAGGTAGTTGTTGGCGCCAGCCCGCAGCACCACCAGGGCCTCGGGATCGGGCGGGGCTTCCTCCAGAAACCCCGCCACCTGCTCGATCAGATTGGGCATGCCCTTCGGCGATAGGCCTGCTCCAGAGCGGGCGCCGCCGAAGGCATGGTTCGTGCCGCCGGCCAGGGAGTGCCGCAGGGGAGGCCAGCCAAGCCGCTCAGCCAGCTGCTCCACCCACACCGGACCATCGCAGCGGCGGCCCCGCCAATGGGGCGGGCACGGGAAGGCGGCATCACCCCGGAGCGCATAGGCGTTGCCCCCATCGCAGAGGCTGTCGCCGAACACGATCAGGCAGACCATTGCAGGCTTCTCACAGCGGGGTGCTCAGGACAAAATGATCTGAGCCCATCCTGATGGCCCCGAAGACCCTGCACACTCACGCAGGCGATCGCCTGGGGATCAACCCTCAGGCCAGAGGAGCGCCGGGATGCACGCAGAGCCGGTTGCGACCGGCCGCCTTCGCGGCCCTGCCGGGTTGCGCCATGCACGAGGCGAGCCCGTGGGGTGCGCCCTGCCGCCGTTTGCCAACCTGACCCCAGAGCTATTCACACCAGCAATCGGCTCCATCGATGCCCAGCCCCACCTCTCTGGAATTCATCCCGCCCCGGCTGGACGGCCGGGTGCTGGCCGGCGCCCGCCGGCTGCTGCCGCTGTGGCTACACCGGGCCGGCCTGCGCAGCGTGCGGGTGGAGGGCGTGGAGCGGCTGCAGGCGGCGATGGAGGCGTTCCAGGGCGGCCGCAGCCGGCTGCTGCTGGCCTTTCGCCACCCCAGCCTCGATGATCCGGCCGTGATGGCCCACCTGTTCTGGTGCGACCTGGCCCGGGCTGGCCGACCCGGCAGCGAGGGGGAGCGCCGCTTCCGCCCCCGCCCCCACGCCCAGTTCCTCTACGACCGCGGCATCCCGCTCTGGGCCGGTGCCCCGGTGGGCTGGCTGCTCTCGCACCTGGGCGGCTGCTCGATCCAACGCAGCAAGCTCGACCTACCGGCCCTGCGCACCGCCCGCGCCCTGCTCCTGGATGGCCCCTATCCCTTTGCGGTGGCGCCGGAGGGGTCCACCAATGGCCACAACGAGGTGATCAGTCCGCTGGAGCCGGGGGTGGCCCAGCTGGCTCTGTGGACCGCCGACGATCTGGCCCGGGCCGGCCGACCGGAGGCCACCACCCTGCTGCCGATCGGCCTGCAGTACAGCTTCATCACGCCGGTGTGGCCGGCGATCGAAAGGCTGCTGCGCGAGCTGGAAACCGAAGTGGGGCTGCCCCCCAGCCCGGACCGCTCCCTGGAGCCGCAGCGGCTCTACGGGCGTCTCTACAGCCTGGCCGTGGTGATCCTCACCCGGATGGAGAACTTCTACCGCGACGCTTACCACCAGCCCCTGCCCAAGGCCCCGGACGCGGCCCCAGCCAGCAACAACAGCGATTTCGGCGCGCGGCTCAGCCGGCTGATGGAGGCAGCCCTGCAGGTGGCCGAGCGCGCCCTGGCGGTGGAGGGCCGCGGCGATGTGAACGAGCGCTGCCGGCGGCTGGAGCAGGCCGGCTGGGACCGCCTCTACCCCGCAAGCGGCACCGCCACGCCCCTCGCCGCCAGCGCCCTGGAGCGGGGCCTGGCCAGCCGGCTGACAGAGCAGACCGCCCAGCAGCTGTGGCACATGCGGTTGGTGGAGTCGTTCGTGGCGGTGAGTGGCAGCTACGTGAAGGACGATCCCAGCCAGGAACGCTTCGCCGACAGCCTGCTGATCCTCTGGGACACCCTCTGCCGCATCCGCGGCGGCAACCCGGAACGGCGGCCCCGCCTGGGGGCCCGCCGGGCCCAGATCCGCATCGGCAAGGCCATGGAGATCGGGCCCCGCCTGGCCGCCTACCGCACCGACCGGCGCGGCGCCGTGGCGATCCTCACCGCCGACCTGCAGCGGGAGATGGAGGGCCTGATCGTGCCCTCCGGTGATGGGGGAGGTGGGGTGGCGGGTGAGATGAACGGCGATGGCGGCGACACGACCCAACCCCCAGCTCAGCCAGCCGCCAACCGGGCCAGGTAGGCCTCACGGCTGCCTGCATTGATCCAGCCGGTGGCGATCGTCTTGGTGTGGTTGTGGCTCACCCGGCCGCGGTGGATGTGGGAGAGACCCGCCGGGAAGATCGCCAACTTGCCGCGCTCGGCCGGTTCGTGGTGCCCCTGCCAGTGAAACTCGGTGCCGCCCTCCTCCACGTCGTTGCAGTAGAGGATCCAAGCCAGCACACGGCGGATCGGTTCGGTGGCCTCCTCGCTGGTGGTCCAGTCGCAGTGCCAACGGTGGAAACCCTCGCCCGGGGCATAGCGCTGCAGGTTAAAGATCGGATTCACGAACAGCTCCTGCTCCGGGCAGCAGTCGCGGAACAGCGGCCGCTCTTCGAGCCAGCGGTTCAGGCCGGCCGTCACGCCGCGCAGGATCACCTCGGCCAGGGCGAAGGCCTCCGGATCGCTGCGATCGATCGCCACCAGGCTGATGTCGGTGGACACCTTGGCCGGGTCGCCCGCTCCGCCGGGCCCGAAGGCCACGCCGGGCCGCTGTAGGTCACCGCGGCGATCGAAGAAGGCCAGCACCCCATCGGCCAGGGCGCCGTAGCCGGCGTTGCGATAAGTGCCGATCAGCTGCATGGGGAAAGGGCGGAAAACGGAATCACCACCCCGCCATCGCGACGCTGCCAGCGCTGCCGGTCGGGAACCACAAGGGCGGCCAGACCAACGGCATCCAGGGCGGCGGCCACGGGGTCGAGGGCGGACTCCAGGGCGGCCCCAGCCGCGACGGCGGACAGCCCCCCCTCCACCAGCACCTGCCCCTCAGCCGGATCCGCCAGCAGCCGCAGCCCCCTGGCCTCGAACTCCCGGCTGAAGAACAGGCGTCGCAGGCGGCCGGAGCGCTCCGGGCCCAGGGAGGAGGCAAAGACCTCCAGGGAGGCCTTATCCCCGGCGCAGCCGCTGTTGAGGGCCAACCAGATCAACAGCTTGGCCCAGCTCTCGCTCGTCCAGGGCGGCGCAAAGCTGGTGCGGTGCTGCCGTACCAGCTCCGCCAGGGCGAAGTCCACCAGGTTGGCCCGCAGGGTGTCCTGACAGAGCAGGGCATCGGCCGAGGCCCCTGCAACGACGCCAGCCCGGCCAGGCGACTCTTCCGCAGCCTTCCCGGCTGGGTGTGGCGGCGCTGATCGAAACTCATCCATGCCGCCATCCTCCCCGGCAGGGGGCAAACTACAAAGGCATGCAACTTGCGGGAGAAGCTCGATGGCCCTCGATCTGAACGATCCGGAACTCGAGTTCAGCGACCTGGTGACCGCCTACCAGAGCTGGGTGATGGCCGTGATCAACGACGAAAAACTCGGCGGCGAGAAGCTGCTCACCGATGAGATCGCCGACGACGCCATCAATGCCATGCGCTTCCTGCCCGATGTGGTGACCAGCGCCATCGAAACCACCCTGGCCCGGGTCTACGACGTGGATCCTGACGAACTCTCCGACCTGCTCTATCCGGAGGACTGAGGGTCTGGCCGCAGAACGGGCCGCCGGACTCACCGGCGCGCCCGCAGAGGGAGGTGTGTTCAGGTGTTCTCCTTCACCAGCGAACCAGCGATTTCTTGCTCGCAGGGGGTTTGCGGTGAGACTTCGGATCGAAGGAACCGCGGAGGCCCCCCCGGGAAGGCCGATCGATGAGCAGATCTTGGGCGAAGTATTCACCAACCTTGTGGCCGGATGCACCGATGGCGGCCAGGTTCTGACGGCGAAGACCCGCCAGGCCGGCAGCCGTCACCAGAGCCACGAAAATGGAAGCGATGGTGCGTTGGAACAAGCCCTCAAGCCGGCTGCGCCTCTGGTCATCCAGCCGGGTCATGAGGCGAGCTTCGCCGTTGCTGAGGGCTTGGGCGAGCTTGGCCTTCACCTGGGTCGCCGTTTCTGTGGGGACCACCGTCATGGCGATGCTGGGATAGCGCTGCACCACCCGGGCCACGGCAAGGGGGGTGCTGAGCGGGGCCACCTGATCGAGAAGCTGTCGGGTGCCGTTGCGGTAGCTCTTCAGCTGGCTAGAGATTTCCGACTGCACGGTATTGTTGAAGCCGATCGAATCGCGGATCATCAACGGCACCAGCAGCATGTAACCCACGAGTACAGGGAGGAGCAGCCGATGGAGAAGCTGCACCGGCAAGTGCTCACGACTATGCCGAGACTGGTTCCCCTCCAGGAAGATGAGGGCGAGCGATAGCAGCAGCCAGGGCGCAAAGGCAATTAGACTATTAGCGATGGAAAGCCTTCCAGGAATACTTTTAACCAACTCCAAGCCAAAGACATATCGGGAGAAAAGATTGATCACACCGATCGACAAGATGCTGTAGCCGGCCAAGCGCAAGGGATAAAAGATCATCGTTCCAACGAATGGAGTCCCGGGTTAAGTGAGTAGGAATCTATGAATGCATCCGCTGCAAATCCCGGGTTTGCCGCAGATGTGGTGCGCTACCCTGAATTCCGCAGCAACATTGCTGCCCCCGGCGCCCACTAGCCGCCTGGGGCAACGGCCTGGCTGCAGCCGTTCGGCGATCCACCCGGACAGGGGCGCTGGAACGCTGTAAGGTTTGATCGATCAAGAGTGGACCGAGGCCGTTCCTCGTAGCTGTTCCTCCTGATCAGCCCAGAATCAGCATCAGGGCTCGCGCTCTCGAGCCGCGACCAGCCCCGATCTCCCGTCTGCGCTTCAGCAGGGCTTGAGCCATCCCCGAGCAACCCGGGATCGGCCATCGCCCCACCAACCCACCCCATCCGGCTCCGGCGACCAGCCCCGCGCAGCGGGTAAGTCGCCCGGAGTCCTTGGGCATCCGCAGCCCCCAAAGAGGGCATCCGCCGCATCAGCATGACCAAATCGACCATGACAACACCAACTCCAGGCATCCCCATGGCCCGGGCCCACCCCTTCCGGGGGGCGAGCCCCTGGCCCAACCAGCCCCGCTCCGCACAGGGGACGCGCTCCACCCCAGCGGCTCCCTCCTGTCCCCTGCCGCGCCGCACCGCCGGGGGCCCGGGCCGGCCAGCCCCCACCTGGGAGGAACTCCTGGGTCAGCGCTGAGGGCCCCCAAGCCCCCGTCCGGGCTGCGGGGCAGATCTGTGAGCTTGCAGCGTGAGCGGCGCCGGCCGCGCACCATGCCAGGGCAGGGGAGCCTCGAGGCTGAGGGGCTCACCGGTGCGGGGATGCACCAGGTCGAGTCGCCAGGCATGCAGCCGCAGTCGGCCAGCGGCGCCTCGACTGCGGGCAGGGCCATAGAGGGGATCCCCCAGGATCGGGTGACCCAGCCAGGCCAGATGGACCCGCAGCTGGTGGGAACGACCGGTGTGGGGCTCCAACCGCAGCCGGCACCAACCATCCCCCCGCTCCAGGCACCACCAATCGGTGCGACTAGGCCGGCCGGCGGGATGCACCCGATAGAGGGGTGGCCGGTTGCGGGCCTTGGCCAGGGCCGCCTCCACCCGCCCGGCCGGGGACGACGGCCACCCGGCCACATCGGCCAGATAGGTGCGTCGCACCCGCCGCGCCTCCAGTGCCATCGAAAGGCTCCGGTGGGTCTCCGGATCGCGGGCGAGCAGCAACAGGCCGGAGGTGTCGCGATCGAGGCGATGGGGCAACCGCAGCGGCCCCCAGGCCGGCTCCAAACGGGCCGGCACCGCGTCGGCCAGGGCAGGGCCGCGGCCGCTCTGGCTGAGCAGCCCCGAGGGTTTGTCGATCACCAGCAACCAGGGATCGGCATGGAGCACCACGGGATCCGCCGGGGCAGAACTCAGCACGGCAGGCAGCCACAGATCCCCATGCTGGAAGAGGAGGAGGCTCTGCTGCGGTGGGCCGGCTGAGCGCTCAGAGCGGATCGCCCCCTGCCGGTTCCGGCAACGGACAGGTGGTTTCGATCCGCTCCGCCAGGGCCAGGCAACGATCCATCTCCTGCCAGAGCAACTCGCGCCGCTGGGCATCAACGGCGAAGGAGCGGTGATGCAGATCCCGCCCCACATAGCGGAGGGCATCCCGCAGGCGCAGCCAATCGTCGGGGCTGAAGGCTGGAAGCGGCGACTCCATGGAACAAGGGACGGAACAACAAAGGGCGGAACAACAAGGACGGCGGACCGGGGCGGAAGGGCGATAGCCCCCGCTCAACCGGAGGGCCGGCAGCGGGCCTTGAGGGCAGCGCGGAGGCGAGCCACCGCGTCATCCTGACCCTGCAGGGCGAAGGCCTCCTGCTCCAGCAGCCGGCTGCCGTGGTGATAGCTCGTGGTGAGAATGCCGCCGATCTCCTGGCGCACCACCGGATCGAGGCGCAGCCGCCAGCCGATCGGGGTGAGCTGCCCGTCGGGGCAACTCTGCACGGCATGCACCGCCTCATGCAGGAAGGTCTGAGGGCCGATGCCGAGATCGAAGGCGATCGGCGCCACCCAGAGAGTGCGACTGGCGGGCACGTACTGGCCGTAGGCCCGCGCCGCGGGGGGCGGAGCCCAGCGCAACCGGAACCCATACCGCTCCAGATCCCGGGCCAGGGAGCGCAGCTCGGGGGGCAGCCGCGCCGACAGCTGGGGGTCAGCGGACGCCTGGGCCCGAAGGCTGCCGTTCCCGGGCAGGAAGGGAGCAGAGATCAGCAAGGATCGAGTCGCAGCTGATCGAGTCGCAGCGGGTCTGGTTACAGAGGGCCTTGACGCAGAGGGCCTGGACGCAGAGGCCCTTGACGCCGAGGGGCTAACCGGGGCGGGTCGAACCGGGGCGGCTGAAGCACCGGCGGATCGCGAAGCCAACACGCCGAGGGCTGCCAGCGGCAACGGCGCAGGAACCGAGTGGGGGGCGATCCAGGTCACGCGGAAAGGCGGGTTCCTCAGGGTGCCATCAGCTCAGGGTGCCATCAAATTGATGCGATAGAGCACCTCCTCGAGGGCCTCGGCGGCCCGCACCCCAGCCCAGCGCTGGGGATGGGCGGCGCTGCAGCAGGAGGGCACCGGCGCCAGGATCGTGCTGGGCCTGGCATGGCAGAACTGCACCACGCTGTGGCGCTCGCCACTGGCGCCCGCAGGGGCCACCACCCGGTGCCAGCCGGCCGGAATGGTGCCGTTGCTGAGGCGCTCCAGCATCAGGCCGGTGTTGAGGATCACCCGACCCTCCGGCGGTGCGGCCGCCTGCCAGCGGCCATTCACCTCCACCTCAAGGCCGGCGGCCGTGGCCCGCGGCAGGGCGGTGATCAGGTTGATGTCGGCATGGGGGGCGGCCCAGAGATGCCCGGCCGCCGGCGCGGCGGCCATGGGGGGATAGCGGATCGCGCGGGTGAGGGTGGGGGCCTCGTGCACCATCTCCTCGAAGAAGGTTTCGGCGCAGCCCATCCCGAGGGCGATCACCCGCAGAAAGCGCCGCTGCAGGTCGGCGAGGGCAGCATGAAAGCGTTCCAGCACCGCCGTGATCCCCGGCACCGCCGCCTCCGGGAGCACGGGCTCCGGATAGAGCACGGGATAGCGGCGCCGCAGCGGATGGCCGCCGGGCAGCGGCGCTGACCAGTTGAGCATCTCCTTCCAGTCGGCCCGGTCGTGGCCGGCGGCGGTTTCCACCAGCAGGCCGGTGTAGCCGCTCTGACCATGGCTCAGGGGTTCGTGGAAGCGGGCCTTGCTGGCCGGATCGAGGGCAAAGAAGCGTTGCAGCAGGCCGTAGGCGGTGTCGAGCAGATCGACGGGCAGATCACTGCTGGTGTACACGAAGCCGGTGGCCAGGCTGCGGCGCACCCCATCCACCACCGCGGCGCGGGCCGCCCCATCGCCCCGCTCGAAGGCCAGCAGATCCACATCGAGGATGGCCGGTTCAGCCATGGGCCGGGCAGCGCGGGGGTCCCCCGATCCTGGGCGACTGCCGCTGCCGCAGCCACAGCCTCGTCCGGCAGGCTGGGCGCCGGCCTGGATCAACGGGGCCTCAAGGGGGTCCCTAGCGCCGCTGGGAGGGTTCGTTCACCCCGGCCTCAAAAGGGTCCTGCAGCCGTCGGGTCGCGTCCAAGGTTTTGAATGGTTGTGCCTTCAGCAGGGTGGGCAGATCCATTGAGCGAGCCCCACCAGATCCAGCTCGAGCCTTCCCCTTTCCATCAGCGGCTGCCGTGGTGGGGAGCCGATCTGCAGACGCTGCGTGACACGATCCATCCCCAGCGGCTGCCGGAGGATCTCTCCTCTGCGCTCACCATCGACCTGGGCGGTGCCGATGCCCTGCTGGCACGCCTCTCCTTGCCGCAGCAGGAAGCGCCCAGGGCCCTGGTGGTGCTGATCCCTGGGCTTGGCGGATGTGCCGACGGACCAGGCATCCGGCGGCTGGCGGCTTACCTGGTGGCCGCCGGTGTGGCCGTGCTGCGGCTCAACATGCGCGGTGCCGGCGCCGGCAGGCCTCTGGCCTCGGGCACCTATGCCGCGCTCTGCAATCGCGATCTGCTGCCTGCCCTGCAGCAGGCCCGCCAACTGGCCATTCAGCTGGCGGCAGGGAACCGATCACTGCCCCTGTTTGGGGTGGGGCTCTCGCTGGGGGGCACGATGCTGCTCAATGCCCAGCTAGAGCAGCCCCTGCTCGATGGCCTGGTGTGCGTCAGCAGCCCTCTGGATCTGGTCGAGTGCGCGGATCAATTCGACCGGCCGCGCAATCGGTTGTATCGCCGTTGGGTGCTGCGGCGCCTGCGCCAGCTGACCCTGGCGGATCCCCACGGGGTCTCGCCGGCCGAACGCGCTCTGCTGCGGGGACCGAAGCGGGTGCGCAGCCTGCAGGCCTTCGATGCGGCCATCACCGCACCGCGTTGGGGGCATGCGTCCCTGGCGGCTTACTACACGGCCGCCAGTCCGCTGCAGCCGCTTCGGGCAGCGATGGAAACCAGGCACGCCCTGCCGCCGATCCTGTTGCTTCATGCCGCCGATGACCCCTGGGTGCCGGTGGCTGCCCACCTCGAGCTGGCGAGGCAAGCGCAGCGGTGGCGATGCTCCTGGCTGGACACCGTGATCACGGCCCGAGGCGGCCATAACGGCTTCCACAGCCGCGACCACATCGAACGCCTTGAAGGCGGCAGCACGGTCAGTTGGGCGGATCAGCAGACGACGGCGTGGCTCAAGGGGAGATGGATCACCGGCGCCAGGGTCGGCCGTGGAATACAGCAGATTCCAGATGCTGGATACCGGGTTTAGGTTGGCAGCCACCACCACAGACAATGTCGCGGCGGTGTGGGTGTTCACCACCACCACCAGCTCCCTGTCATTGAGAATTCGCGAAAACGGCAGCACACCTTGCCGATAAGGGGAATATCCAAATTGATTAGTTACACCATCACCAACGGGCCGAAATACTGACGACCGCATCTCGATGCTGGTTCGCTGTCTCGCAGTTGGGTGAGCGCACGCAAGAAGACGTAGAGAGGATGATTTGTTGAAAAGGCTCCTTGATCACCCCACATGGCACCTCTTGCATATTCCCGACGATCTCCTGATCCAGCCACTCCCTGCTCGTGACCGTAGTAGAGACAGGGCACTCCTTGTAAGGAGAAAAGACAGAGAAGAGCCGTGCGTGATTGCTTGGGCTAGTTCTGCTGATGAAAGCGCTCATTTAGATCGTGATTGTCCAGCAAAGCAACGTAGTTTTTGCCTGCATCCCCCTGGGAACTCACAATGATTTTCAAGGTCTTGCGCCGTTCGTCAAACTGATCCGCAAGCACCTTGGGGGCGGCATTGCACTTGATCACATCACAGAAGCGCTTGCGGATGGGAAAATCAATGGCTACATCCACGCCAATGATGTCTTCATCTTTGAGAGTATTGCGGCCAATGAAGCGTGCAATTGCAGCTTCATTGTTGTCTTGCCAGACCTCCCCAAAGGTGAAAAATTCTTCTTGCCAATCGAGAGACCAAATTCACGCATGGCATTTCCAAAGACCCGGGCAAACTCGGGTCCCACGTACTGCAGGGTGTCAATTCGGAAGCCGTCTAGATCAAATTTGGCGATCAGATATTGGTAACTGCGGATCAAATGGTTGCGAACAGGATATTTCTCGTCGCCAAGATACTCTGTCACAAATTCCTTGAGACGATCAGAGTCGCCCCTTGTGATGTCGCCTGCGTCGATCACCGAACCCTTCCGCCTAAAGTAATCGTTCCGTTGCAATTCCTGAGGCCAAATGCCATTGGCGCGGCTCTTGGCACTGATCGTCTCCACTCCTGTCCAGTTCCCCTGGGGAGTACCGCCGTTGTCCGCCAGAACACTGCGTACTCACCATTTTCTCTCCAGGGCGCGGAATCGCGCATGCCTTCATAGTTGAAAGGGTCGCCAACATGGTTCAGAACAATGTCGAGAATTACAAAGATCGCTTGGGCATGTGCTGCGTCGACCAGATCGCGAAACTCCCGATCAGCCAGGTCTGGATCCTTGAGCGCTTCGGCTGGATCCTTGCAGAAGCGAGGCTCAATTCGGAGAAAATCTGTGATGCCATAGCCACCCCAGTAATCACCGAACCATTGGGGATTGTATAAGACAGGAGAGAGCCAGAGCGCACCCACGCCAAGGCCTTTGAGGTAGGCCAATTTGACTTTGATGCCTTCAAAACTTCCACCTTGGTACGTGTTGCAGGGGAGTGTTGATGGACTGGGGGGGGCCAGACGGATTGTTGAAGCGATCCACGAGTAGAAAATAGATCCAATGATCGCGCCAGTCCGCCGGTGATGGTGTCAGGCTTGCTCCGGATGCGACCCAGGTGGCTGGATCGAGAATGTTGCTTACTTCTGCATCAAAGAGTGATGTCGGCATTGGATTGATTCGTTTGCATTCACTCCAACCAACATCGGTTCTCGATGTTCGTTGTGAGTTTCATCACAGCGATGGGTGACAAGTGAGTTTATGCAAACGCCATTCTCATCGCCTCAGGGGCCATCGGCATGTGGTGGCCCTTTGGCGGCATGACCACGTCCATGGGTGGAAAGCTGACACGAAGGATTGGGCTAGAAAGGAACGAGCCTTGGTGGGGCCTCAAGAACCTGACATTCAACTTGCTTCGTTATCTCCAGCGCTCTTGTCACACAGCAGTGGTTGCATGAATCTTGCGGAGGACCTCCCAAAGTTTAAGCAATCTTGTCAATGGTCGATATAGCATTCTCTTTCTCTGCTGCCTCTTTGGCGGCTTCTTCATTTCTACATAACCTCTGCGATTTGCTGATTATTCGAGGTGCCCCTAAGGGCCAGCAAATAACTTAGCCTACCGAGGGAAACAAACACTCAAATATTGTCCCAATCCACTCATAAAGTCTGGTAGTTTTACGATAATAAGTATTGGCAGCCATAAAGGAGATAGAACTAATGCTAATGGAAGAAAAGCAATTGATAACACTACAAGAATTGCAGAAAAATAAACTATGGCCAACATCATGCTTACTAGCGCCGAATTGGTTACTATCACTGAATTACTATGTCCTGGGATATAGTTACTGGCTCCCTCGATGACTTTATAGATAAAAAACATACACCACTTAACTAAGATCCAATAACGGGAAAGAACTTGGGATCGAAACTTATGAATATCTTCCTTTTCGGCTGGGTTAACAGTCCCAATGTAGTCATCTAAAGTCTTAATAATCCAAAAATGGATTTCATTATTCTGTTGATAACTTTTAATTGACTTACGAACAAAAAAGATAACTAGTCCAATTGAAAAAAGCAAAGTGATCATCAAATTAATAACATAACTGACTACTGCGGGACAGCCAGAGTTAAAGATAAGTGTAGCTGGAAAACCGACTAGGTTTGTATAAAGAAGATTACCGATGGTGAGAATCAGAAAGAATTGGAGTAATGACCGAACGGATGACTTAATTGATACCTTGAATTTAGCTTCCTGAAGATCAATAGGGAGTATATAATGCTTGTTGTTTGAATCATGATTATATAAGAAGATAAGGCTTGGCTCTTCCACGGATTCAAGTTCTTTTGACCAAGCAACTGTGACACGCTGGCTAACGTCAACGCTGAAGTTATCCGTTGTTGGGACCTCAGAGGTTTGGCCTTCATCCGTAGATAAAATAAAAGAATCGTTGGTACCAGTAACTACGTTTCCAGTAATGATCTGTAGTTCATACTTCTTGCCTAGAATTATCTTCATGAGTTATGCCTTTAAAACATTCCTTTGAAGTTAGCAGGCATTATAGAGGTCAGTCCGGCAGAAGTACAGAAAAGTTTAGGATACTCTCTAGAAAATGGCTGCCATCCAGAGGCTTCCCGAGAACACCAGTATGGTGTCTTTGGAGTACTAGGATTATAAATTACTCCTTTGCGAACGAATCTAAGTCCAGATTTAGAGATGGGTTTCCAAGGTCCAAACCCTTCGCTTTCAATCCCAGCAGGTTTTCCTGGTATAATTGCAAAACCTCTATATTGTCCTCCTTTAACTTCTATAGGAACAAATTCACCTTGAAAAAAAGCATAACGATACTCACCATCAGCGATCTTAGAAGAGGGTTTAGAAGTTTCGGATGTCGTAGAATTGTATTGTATGCCTTCTAAAAAGGTGATATCCTGAGGCTCCAAGATTGGATTTCTTCCATTGTTGCTGATAACACCAGTAATAGCGACAGGGCAACCAAAAACAGAACACCTTAGTATCTCTTCGCGAACATCCCGCTTTAGCTGACTGGATTGGATACGAATGCCTTGTCCTCCTGCGACTAGCATGCAGATGTTGTTAAGGCAAAAAAGGTTGACATCGGAAATAGTCACACGTTGCCCCTCAAGTTCCTTCCAATCTAAGAGAACTTTGATCAGGGAGTCTGATGGCTGGGAGCCGTTACGCAGAGTCAGCTTTGATGGCATTGTGGTCTGAGCAAATGACTTGACGGGCTTCAGCAAGTGGGTACAAGCGATCGCCACAAGAAGCGATGAAAGTAAATGAGGCGACCTTACCTTAATGACTCTCGTTTTCATTTTGTTAATCACCATAAAGATCAAGAGTGTTTAATTAGCAAACCGAAAGTTGCGGCTTTAAGCATATCCTTGAGAACATTCATTCTAATGAGGGGGATTGTAGTAGAAATTGCAATACTTGGCATCACCTCGACAATCAATAAAGCCTCTTCGTTCAAGCTTATCACGATCGGCATATAAACCAGGATAATCTTCTCGATCACATCCCAAAGTAGACTGACCATTACAGGCAGGACTATCGGATCTGTCAAACTGAAATTGAGGTGGAATTCTGTTATATTTCCTGTATAGGTCTCCACCCCCTAGAAGAGGTTCCTTCCCCTTCGTGATAATTCTAAGATTCTTGTAATAAGCATAGTTCTTGCAAGACCAATTATAGTCTACAGAACCGTATTCTGATTTTTTGCTATCGATCTTGCAGTCTGTGCCGATGCCTGTCTTCTTTGGATTGTAAATATGTGTATTGTCGGGATCTCTAAGTCTAGTAAAGCCACCTGTAACTTCAAGCTGATTAGGTTTGTTCTGAGTATGTTCGTTATTGAACCAAACGGGACATTCTTTAAGTATAATATTGGGTGATTCGCAAGTGATTTTAGAAGTCATCACCCATTTCGCTTTGCGGTATCCATCTAAGCAGATCAATGAATGCTGCGATCCAATGCCACTAGCATTTCCTCCGCTCCACATAATCTCAATTTGTTGATTAGTGGAGCACTGAAAAAGATTGTTAGATTTAACATCTCGATACTCTTTAGAGCCAGCAGCCAATGCTGGCAAACTTGACAGAAGAGCCAAGCCCACAAAAAGAAATGAACCAGTTGCAAGGCTATTCATTGTCCCCGCTTGGTATGTTCAAGGTGTGAATACGAATGAACATGAAGGCGCACCCTTGCGCATGATTAATCTCGAATTAAGGAAAACAACCTCGACGCACTTCTGTTTTCACCATAACTCAAAAGTTAACCTCATTTGTAGTTTAATTACTGCAGTTGTTAGCAAGCTACCGCAGAGTTATGCTTTGTGTCAAGTAGCTGGCATCCCCTGAGGTGATGTAAATCCTCCGGCACCCCCACCAACCACCCCCCAGACCACAGACCAACGCTTGAACCCCAGTCGGATCACCTTGGGGGGAGGCTTGAGGCTGCTCTTGTGAGCAAGATCACCGCGTTTGGTGAGCGCAGTTGTCGACAGATGACAGATCATGGCATTGCTACGAACTACAGCCTTTTCCGAAGATGCGATTGCAGCCCCAGGAAATCGCCAGCCGAACTACATTGTTATCTCTGTCACTGATAGCAATGGCGTACCGGTTACGGGCCTTGCCGCAGGCAATTTTGAGATTGAAGCTTTGATCGTAGGGCCTGGCGGTGCATTGGTGACTATTGCTGGAGTATCTCCTGGAAGACTGGCCGGATTCTATTGATTAAACGTTCTTCCTATTCGCACTGAAACATGGATATCCGGGGTTTTCATTTTCTGCGTAGCAGTGAAACGTGCTTCGGATCAGGGGCAAACATTGGCCGCACTGGCTAAGCCCACGGTGGCCTTCGCAAAAAACTCCTGAATCCAATGATCGCCATTAGGCATGCACCGCAGACAGCCCTGCCAGCCAGGCCCCTGTCATACCGAATAGATTTTCTATCGCATTGGGGACACAATTGCGCCACACATTGCCCACCCGCCCACTTGCACCCCGCCAGCTACTTCGAGGCTGCAGCCGGCTTCCCGCCGCTCCCCTTCCAGTTGGCCTGGATGGAGCAGGGGGAAGCCTCGCCGATCCGCACCCTGGAGGCACCCACGGGCCTGGGCAAGACGCTCGCCACCCTGGTGGGCTGGCTGTGGGACCGGCAGCAACGGCCTTAAACCACACCCCGGCGGTTGGTGTATCAGCTGCCGCTGCGCACCCTCACCGAGCAGATCGCGGTGGAGTGCCGGGCGGTGATGGCACGGCTGGGGATTGCCATCCCGGTGCATGTGCTGCGGGGCGGCCAGATCGACAACGACTACGCCGATGCCTTGGCGGCCGAGGCGGTGATCGTGGGCACCCTGGATCAGGTGGTGAGTCGCCAGCTGATGCGCGGCTACTGCTGCTCGCGCTGGAGCTGTGCGGCCCGGCGCCGCGGGAGCTGGTGCTCTGCTCCGCCACCCTCGATGCCGCGATCCTGCCGGCCGGCAGCCCGCGCTATGGGCCGCGCCAAGCCGCTCACCACCACGACCGCTGGGAGCAACTCCTGCTCGCCGACCGCACAGAGGAGGCCATGGAGGTGGCGCCGGGGGGTGAGAGGGGGCTGGCCCACGCTTAAGCCTGAGCATTTTGCGGCGCTGGACGGCGTGGGATGCCAGATCGGATCTTCCGGTTCGCCCGCCGGACTCAGCGTTCGCCCAGCAGCTCCAGCCAGGAGATGGGGGCGTGGGGCTCGCCGATGGGGAGAGTGCAGAACATCGAGAGCACAGGAAGATCCGGGACCTCAGCGGCCGGGAGCTCGAGGCTCAGGGCCACAGGCAGGGACTTGGACTGGGCGAAGGGGTGGGAGGGGTTGCTGCCGGTTGCCATCGGTCAGTGACGGAGCAATGACAACGCTGGTCGGCGAGCTGGCTCTTCCGGGTGCCCTGGGCAGCCAGACCCACGTGCGCGGCGACACGGCCGCGGGCCACTGGAGGGTTCATGCCGCCGACGGCAACAGAAAAGAGCTGCACTCAAGCTGTTCGGGCCGCTCTGAAAACCCCGTCGCGGCGCCCGAACGGGTCCCACTCAACCTGCAGGTTCAGCTGATCGCAGAAGCTCTCCAGAGCAACACCGGCAGCCAGCAGCGTGGCCGGCGCGGCGGCCAGGCCGTCGTTCAGCCGTTGCTGACCGTGACCCCTTTCCAGAAGGCCACGCGGCCGCGGATCTCCTCGGCGGCGGCCTTGGGGTCGGGATAGAACCAGGCGGCGTTGGCATTCACCTGCCCGTCCACCACCACGTCGTAGTAGTGGGCCTCACCCTTCCAGCCGCAGACGGTGCGGTGGCTGGAGGGCCGGAAGCAGTCGCCGCTCAGCGCCTCCGGCGGGAAGTAGGCGTTGCCCTCCACCTTCACGATGTCGCCACTCTCGGCGATCACCTGGCCATTCCAGCTCGCCTGCATCGGTGTCTTGGGGTCGGGAGTCACGATCATGGCGAATCCCGGGCGCCCTCGCCGCTGCTGGTGTGCCGAGCGCTCGGGTTCTGCAAAGGTGGCGGCGCAGCAATTCCACAGCTTGATGATCAACCCCCAGCCGGAACCAGACGACTCGCCGTCCATCCTGATCGTGGCGGCCCTGCCTGAGGAACTCGACCTTCCCGGCGTGCTGCACACGGGCCTCGGCAAGCTCAACGCGGCCTATGCGCTGACTCGGGAGCTGCAGCGGCGGCGGCCGAAGCTGGTGGTGAATTACGGCACGGCGGGCGGCCTCAACCCCTCCCTGGTGGGCCTGGTGGAGATCCGCCGCGTGCTGCAGGTGGACATGGAGGCCGAACCCTTGGCACCCCGAGGCCAGACCCCTTTCTCCCCGGAACCCTTCATGCTCGACTCCGGCACCGATGGCGTGGTGTGCGGCAGCGGCGACCGCTTCGTGACGGCGGTGGATCCCTGGCTGCTCCAGCACGGCGTGGAGGTGGTGGATATGGAACTGTTCGCGATCGCCTCCGTTTGCCAGCGGGAGGGGATCCCCTGGCGCTCGTTCAAGTACATCTCCGACCACGCCGACCGGGATTCCGAGTCGAGCTGGCAGGCGCATGTACGGGGCGGGCAGGAGCTATTCCTGAAGCGGGTTGGGGAGTTGGCGATGGCGCCCCAGTGAAGAGCGCCCCTGGTTCATCCGCCGACCTTGCTAAGGGTGAATGTCGCTCTGCCGCGCTCACTGCCATGGCCCACACCAGCTCGGTGATCTGTTTCCACCAGCGCCCGCTCACGGTGTTCGCCAGCCCGGGGCGCTATGTGCAGGGGCCGGGCGCCACCCATGAGCTGGGGAGGGAGCTGCAGCGGCTGGGGCTGAGCGGCCGGGTGCTGTTCGTGGCCGGCCGCACGGCCCAACGGGATCTGCAGCCGATCTGGCAGCAGGTGCTGCCGGAGGTGGGCCTGGAGCCGGTGGTGATCGCCTTCGGCGGCGAATGCAGCGAAGCGGAAATCAACCGGCTGGTGGTCGAGGCCCGCAGCAGCCAGGCCGTGGCCTTGGTGGGGGCCGGCGGCGGCAAGGCTTCGGATACAGCCCGCGCCGTGGCCGATGAGCTCAATTTGCCAGCGATCATCACCCCCACCCTCGCCAGCACCGACTCCCCTTGCAGCGCCCTGTCGGTGATCTACTCCGAGGGCGGCAGCGTGGAGGGGTTCCGCTTCTACAACCGCCATCCGCTGCTGGTGCTGGTGGATACACAGGTGGTGGCCCGCGCCCCGAAGCGCCAACTGGTGGGAGGGCTGGGCGATGCCCTGTCCACCTGGTTTGAGGCCCGCAGCGTGCGCCAGAGCTGCAGCCACAACATGGTGGGAGGTCTGCCCAGCAGCACCAGCAGCGCCTTGGCCAAGCTTTGTTGTGACATCCTGCTGGCCGATGGACCGGCGGCCTGCGCAGCGGTGGAGGCCGGCGCCCCCACCCCGGCGTTGGAACGGGTGGTGGAGGCCAACAACCTGCTGTCTGGCCTGGGCTTCGAGAGCGGCGGCCTGGCGGTGGCCCATGCCGTGCACAACGGCATCACCGAGATTCCGGGCAGCCACGATGTCATCCATGGCGAGAAGGTGGCGTTCGGGCTGCTCACCCAGTTGGTGTTAGAAGGCCAACCGCAAACCGAAATCAACGAGATCCTGCACTACCAAAAGGCGGTAGGGCTGCCGATCACCCTGGCCCAAGTGGGCGTCGACGCCAACAATGACGACCAGCTGCAACGCATCGCCGCTCGCAGCGTCATCCCGGGCGAATCCAGTCACAACGAACCCTTCCCCGTGACCGCCGAAGCGTTGGTGGCGGCGCTGAAGGCGGCCGATCAGCTGGGGCGGACGCTGGGGTGAGGACCACGCCACAAGCCCCCAACGCCACTTCATGATCGGAAGATTCCCGCTCGCCTCTCATGCAGATCGCCGCCGCCCTGATCGAAGCCCTGCAGCTGCGCGGCGTGCGTCGCGTCTACGGAGTGCCGGGTGATTATGTGCTGAACCTGTTTGCCGCCCTGCAGGCCTCGCCGATCGATCTGATCTGCACCGCCGGGGAGGAGGGAGCCGGCTTCGCCGCCGATGCCCACGGGCGTCTGCAGGGGCTGGGCGTTGCGGTGGTCACCTACGGCGTCGGTGCTCTGAAGCTGCTCAATCCGGTAGCCGGCGCATACGCCGAACGCTCACCCCTGTTGGTGATCTCCGGCGCCCCGGGCCTGCGGGAGAGCGAGGAGCACCCCCTGCTGCACCACCGCATCCGAGCGGATCAAACCCAGCTGCGCCTCTTCCGGGAGGTCACAGTGGCGAGCGCGGTGCTCGATTCCGGCCGCACCGCCGCCCAGGAGCTGGTGCGGGTGCTGGAGGAGATGCGGCGCGAATCCCGCCCCGGCTACCTGGAGCTTCCGGCCGATTGCCTCAACCGGGAGATTCCCTGGCCGATCGATCTGACTCCGCCCGCCCCCGCGCCCCTGGCCATCCCGGAGGGTCTGCGGCGCGAGGGGGAGCGCTGGTTGGCCTGGATGCGCGGCCGCCAGCGCCCCCTGGTGCTGGGAGGCGTGGAGCTGGCCCGCTTCCGCCTGCAGCCCCTGCTGCGGCAGATCCTGGAGCGGGAGAGCTGGGCGTTGGCCACCAGCCTCTCGGGCAAGAGCCTCCTGAGCGAGAGCGATCCCCAGGTCTTGGGCATCTACGAGGGGGCGATGGGGCAGCCGCAACTGCGCCAGCGCGTGGAGAGCAGCGACGGACTGCTGGTGCTCGGCCAGCCCCTCAACGACCTCGACACCGGTGTGTTCACGATGGCGGTGGATCCCGCCCACGTGCTGCAGGTGGACCTCGAAGGCGGGCTGCGCACGGCTGGGGCGCGCAACGAGAATCTCGATCCCCTCACCCTGCTGCGCATCTGGGCGGAGGCAAGCGCACCGGAGCCCGCCCCCCTGCCGCTTGCGGCCCGTGACCCTGCGCCGGCCGCCGCCTTCGAGCCGGCGCCCGACCAGCCGGTGGGGGTGGAGCGGTTGATGGCGGCGATTGAAGCCGTCCTGCCCGCCGCTGCCACCGTGCTGGCGGATCCCGGCGATGCCCTCTTCGCCGCCGCCGATCTGCACCTCGGGGAATACAGCCATTTCCTCGCCAGCAGCTTCTGGGCTTCGCTCGGCTTCGCCCTGCCCGCCGCCGTGGGGGCCTGGGGAGCCTGCCCGGAGCACCCGCCCGTGGTGCTCCTCGGCGACGGCGCCCTGCTGATGTGCGCCAACGAGCTGGCCACCCTGGCCCGCTATGCCATTCCCGCCCTTGTGATCGTGCTCGACAACGGCGGCTATGGCACCGAGCGACCGATCCTCGATGGACCGTTCAACGATCTACAGCCGGTGGCCCATCGGGAGCTGGCCCTGGCGATGGGCTTCAGCGCCGCGGAGCGGGTCAAGAACGAGGAGGAGCTCTGGAGCTGCCTGGGCCGCTGGCGATCCGATGGGATCACGGGCCCCACATTGATCAGCGTGGACATCCCCGCCGGCGCAATGTCAGCGGCGCTGAGGCGGCTCTCCACGGCCCTGGCGCAGAAGCTGGCCAGCCCAGCGCCCCAGGCCTAAGGGCGTCCCGCCAGCGCCGGCTCCCGCTCCGTCTTGCTCTCTCCAGCACCGGCAGTCCTGGGGAACACACCGTCTTGCACTCAGACTTGCACTCAGAGCGGTTCAGCCCCTTCACTCAGGATGGTCGTGGATTTCCCTCAGCAAGCGGCAGGAGTGAGGGAAACCACTGGCCATCCGGGCCAAGCCGTGTTCGAGAGCCGCCACGCAACTCGATACCTTCCCGACATCGTCAATGGGAATCCCCGGAGCCTCCTCAAGCTCGAACAACAACAGGTCTGACAGGGACGACTGGGTTCCCTCGATCTGGGAAGCAGTACGACACGCCATCAAGGCGCCCTCAGGCGAGCAAGGCGCGATCCTTGAGGGCCTGCCCTAGCCCGCCCATGTCTCCCCGGCTGTGGTGGTGATCTGGAAATGGCCCGTGGCGATCCGCTGCATGCCTGGAGGTGGTGCCCCAACGTTGAATAAGGACCGGACCTATTCAAGCGAATGGGCACTTCCTTTAACAAGCCGGCCTGGCCCAGCTGACGGACGAGGCGGGCTTGGAGGAGGCGGTGGCGAGGGCAATGGGTGCCCGGCACAGCTAAATGCTTAGGTTGCAGCTGCATAGCATTGACGCAGGTAGCGTGGCGCACAGCCCTGGTCAGGGCTTTGAGGTTTGCTGCGGAGCCTGCCCTTGGGCCACGACCGCCTGCGCCACGGCCTTCAAGCGAAATTACCCTGCGCCGATGGCGGTGTCAGTACCCCACCTCCGCAGCCGGCGCTTTGGGTGCAGGCGCCCGGTCAACCTGAGGTGAGCCTTGGGTCGCCTCGGCCGCCACCAGAGACCTGGAGAGCTCCTTAAGCGTCAGGTTCACCACCTGCTCCGCCGCCAGCCGCATCCCAGCCGCGTGCCAAAAACGGATGTGGCATTCGATACCGTTGATTAGGTGGTCAAAGCCCTAGATCGCTCCTCGTCGGCGCGGCCCTCGCAATGACGAGGGCGGTCGTCTCCTTTTCACCACCTCCGCCCCCGGCAGGCACCGGCTCCCCTCCAAGCCTTGGTTCTTACAGGAGGTAATCCCTCCGATTGAAGGACTGGCGCAAGGGTCGTTCCAAAGTATGATTGGCAAGTTAGCCCAATGTTTAAGGCTTGTGAAAGTCGAACGTACCAAGAAAATCAAGGAAGTCCTACAGGACCCTTCAGCCCGCAAGCAGCTTCAAGCCGCCTTGGCGCACGCCGGAAGCTCAGGAGAGATCACGGTGGGTGACAAGCGCTACGAATTGGTTCCTCTCAGTGGCGCTGACATGCGCTCCTCATCCGCTCGCTGACGGCGGAAGTGGTCAGGAAGATTAGCCAGCGGGCCTGAGGAGTGAGCCTTGAACCTCGCCTTCCCGGCCCTTTTCATCTTCATGCTTTCGCTGCCGGGAATCCTCCTCAGGTATGGCTATAAGAAAGGACCGAACGGCGCTTGGAAGAATCCATTCGTCATCCAGTCCTTGGGTGACGAGATTGCTTGGAGCGTCGGACTCGCGGCGGTTCTACATATCGTCTGGGTTGCGTGCTGGAAACACTTTCAAAGACCAGTCAATCTGAGATCCGCTCTAGTCCTGCTGGTGGGCACCAAGGACGGCATGGTGGAGACCGCAGTTAATAACACAGCCAATGGCGCTGGCGAAGTGGGATTGTACTTCTTCACCCAGTTTGTTTTTGCGTACCTACTTGGCCTCATTGCACACGTTTTTGTGCGTGGCCATGGGCTTGATCATCGATTTCGGGTGCTTCGCTTCGACAACCCTTGGTTCTATCTGCTGAGCGGGGAAAGCCTTAAGACTGTTCTCCATGACAGGCCGAAGAAATGGTGGCGGCGGCGGCCTCAGTGGTGGTTTTTCGGAAGGCCCAAGAAAGCCGATGTGGTAAAGATATCGGCAGCCGTTAGGCAGGGAAACGATGTATATCTTTATGTCGGGCAACTGGATAGCTTTGAGTTTGATCGCACAGGCCAACTGGATCGTCTAGTGCTTAATCAGGCTTCACGGCATCTTCTCTCAAAGGACCGCATAGCTCAGGAGGGTTACGAACTGGACCCACAGGGGGACCAACGCTTCTATCCGATTGAGACCTTCTTCTTCGTGATTCGCTATGCCGATATCTGCACTCTAAATGTGGAGTTCATCCTGCTCAAACAGATTACATAGCAACCCGTTGAAAAATCTAATCCACCAAGATTCCACGCCTAATATCCACTTCAGCGTCTGAAGTTACCAAAGTGGCCGCCAGCAGCAGTAAGGGAAGCGATCGGCGGCGCATGGTGCCTGAAGCAGTGCGAGTCACTGCATAAAAGCCGGACATCCTTTTTGTTGCGGAGAGCGTGGATCTTCTGCGCCAACGCCTTCCCATAGCTAGAGATGAGCCACCAGCCCACCCGCCCACTTGCACCCCTCCAGCTACTTCGAGGCTGCAGCCGGCTTTCCGCCGCTTCCCTTCCAGCAGGCCTGGATGGAGCAGGGGGAAGAATCGGCGCCGATCCGCACCCTGGAGGCGCCCACGGGCCTGGGCAAGACGCTCGCCACGCTGGTGGGCTGGCTGTGGGACCGGCAGCAACGGCCACAAACCACCCCCCGGCGGCTGGTATTTCAGCTGCCGCTGCGCACCCTCACTGAGCAGATCGCGGTGGAGTGCCGGGCGGTGATGGCTCGGCTGGGCGTGGCCATCCCGGTGCATGTGCTGCGGGGCGGCCAGATCGATAACGACTACGCCGATGCCCTGGCGGCCGAGGCGGTGATCGTGGGCACCCTGGATCAGGTGGTGAGTCGCCAGCTGATGCGCGGCTATTGCTGCTCGCGCTGGAGCTGGCCGCGCCACTTCGCCGCCCTCAACACCGATGTGCGGGTGGTGGTGGACGAAACCCAGCTGCAGGGAGCCGCGGTGCGCACCGCCATCCGCCTGCAGGAGCTGCATCAGGAACTGGGCGGCCCGGCGCCGCGGGAGCTGGTGCTCTGCTCCGCCACCCTCGACTCCGCGATCTTGCCGGCCGGCACCCCCCGTCATGGGCTGAGCGATGCCGACTATGAGCATCCCGTGGCGCAACGGAAGGTGGGCCGCGCCAAGCCGCTCATCCTGGCGGGCGACACCGATCCAGCGGCCTTAGTGAGAAGCCATCACCAGGAGGGAACGCTCACGCTGGTGGTGGTCAATCAGGTGCGGCGCGCCCAGGAGATCGTTGCCCAGTTGCAGGACCTGCCAGCCCTGCTGCTTCACTCCCGCTTCCGCCGGGCTGAACGGCAGGGCATCGAAGCCCAGCTGCGGGAGTTCCGGGGCGTGGTGGTCGCCACCCAGACGGTGGAGGCCGGGATCGATCTCGATGCCCGGCTGCTGATTACCGATCTCTGCCCCTGGGCCTCGTTTGTGCAGCGCTGCGGCCGGGTGGGCCGCAACAACACTTACGCCGATGCGGCGGTGATCGTGGTGGAGCCGGCCGAGGAGCTGCCGTACGGCGGCACAGAACTGGCCGAAACCCGCCGCCGCCTCGATGGCCTGGGCGATGCCTGCGTGCGCAACCTGATGGCGGTGGAGGCTCCGGCGCAGTGCGATCTGGGTCGTCGCCTTCGCGGCGACTTCTTCACGCAGGACCTGTTCGATACCCATCCAGCCGCGCAAGGGGACATCGACATTTCTCCCTATCTGCGGGTCGGCGAGATCCGGGATGTGTCGCTGCTGTGGCGGCTCGAACCGAATCCAGCCATGGCGCCGCCGGAAGACAGCGAACTCTGCTCCGTTCCGCTGCGGGCCCTGCGGCAGCGCCACCCCAAGGTGTGGATCCCCCGCGGGGATGGCTGGGTGGAGATCCCTTCCGCCCAGCTTGCGGTGGGCGGCGTGGCTGCCGTGGCTTGTGCAGCCGGTGGCTACGACCCTGCACTGGGCTGGCTTCCGGAGGCGCAGGCTGCGGTGGCCCCCATCGCGATTCCAGCAACCGCCCTCGATCCGGAGGATCGCCGCAGCTTCACCTTCAAGGTGTCGGTGTCGTTGCCGCAGCATCTGAGCGACGCCCGCGAAGAAGCATCCGACCTCTGCGGGCAGCTCGCCATCGCACCCGAGCTGGCTGAGGTCTTGATCCGTTCCGCCTGGCTGCATGACATCGGCAAGGCCCACCCGGTGTTTCAGGCCACGATGCAGGCGAACGGATGCCGTGAGGGCCAGTGGGCCAAAGCACCGGGGCAGGGGAGCCGGCATGAACGGCCAGGCTTCCGCCACGAGGTTGCTTCGGCCCTGGCGGCTCTGCAGCTTGGAGAAAAGGATCTCGTGGCCTATCTGCTGATGAGCCATCACGGCAAGGTGCGCCTCCGCCTGGATCCCTTCCCCTGGCAGTCCGACGACGATCCCCTCCACGGCGTGATCGATGGCGAGCAACTGCCGGCTGTTGAAGGGGTCTGTGCGGCCACCGCGCTGACCTCCCCGCCGATGGCCCTGGGCCGGGACTGGAGCGCGATCGCGCGTCGTCTGGTGCGCATCCACGGCCCCTTCCGCCTTGCCTGGCTGGAAGCCCTGATCCGCGAAGCGGATGCCCGTGCATCCCGCCGCTGGCAAACCTCCTCACCATCAACACCATGCACCTGACCCTCCCCCTCGACTCCCTTCTGCCCACCTTCGTGCCGGCCGGATTCGCCGACGTGGGCCACAGCGTTGTGCGTGATGCGAGCAGCGGCGAGAACCTGGTGATCGTGGATTCGGTCCAGTCACTGGCCAATCACCTAGAGGCCACCCTGGTGCAGGAGCCAGGGAAGCTGATCGCCGGGCTGGAGGCGCTGCCCTATTTGCGGCTCACGCTCACCGATGTGGAGGGGCGCACCCGCATCAGCAGCAGCCTGGAGCTGCCGCATCGGCTGGCCTCTGGCTGGTTCTGCAAGGCCAAGGACTTCGCTGAGTTCCAGGCAACTCTTGTGAAAGACATCAAGGATCATGGAATCGCGGCGGCCACCTTCCGGCGCTGCCCCAACTCCCTGCTGCATGGGGTCTTCTACAGCCAGCTTGCTGAGCTGGATCCCAACATCGCTAAGTCCCCCCGCCTGCTGTCGGCGGAAGTGGTGGCCAAAGGCGCCCAATCGATCACCGATGGCGGAGTCGCCAAAGATCCGCTCGTCGTGAAGGGTGATTTCGACTGGCAGGCTGTGTTTGCTCCGCCCGAAAAGGATTCCGCCAAAGCTGGCGAGAGCAAGGTTTCGGCCCTGGGCGTGGGGTACATCGTCCACAGACACCAGGCCTTCATCGCCAGGAAAATCGAGCTGTCCGTCTATCTGGCGGAAGGACGCATCAAGCGCCTGCCGTTGCTGGAACCAGCTCGCGAGGTGTTGCGGCTGTTGGCCCGCATCAAACTCGCCCTGCTGCTGGCCGAACCACTTGATCTGCGGGCCCACTGCATCTTCCAGGTGGAGGCCGGGGAGATCCCGCCTGAGCTGAGGGATTCGGACGGGCTGCTGTCTCAGTTGCAGCAGCGACTGCAGGAGTGCCAGCAGCTGGGCCTGCTGCAGGATCCGCCGATCACCGAGTTTGAGCTCATCCAGTCCGCCGCCAAAGCGAAGACGGGCAAAGGCAAGAGCAAAGCAGCTGTGGCGTCAGACGATGGCGGCGACGGGGAGGATGCGTGATGGCCACCACCCTGCGGATCACCCTGCTCTCCGGCCGCTACGGCGCCACACCCTGGGATCGGAGCGAGTTTGAGGGCCAGGTGGAATACCCACCCTCGCCCTGGCGGCTGCTGCGGGCAATCCTGCATGGCGCATTCCTGATCTCATCTGAACGCGACCAGTTGCCGGAGGGCGTGGGCGCGATCGTGGAAGCCCTGGCCGCCAGCCAGCCCAGTTACCATCTGCCCTTTGGCGAGTTCGGGCAGATCCGGGGGTTCCGGCCCGTGTACGGCTGTGAGCCGGTGCCACCGCTCGACACCTTTGGGGGCGGCTACAGCCATGCCAATGGGAAGCGGCGCTCTTTCATCGATTCCTTCCTGCAGCTGGGCGCCGGCGCGGCGATCCATGTGTCCTGGCCGGTGGACTTGTCCGCCGATCAGCGAAGCCTGCTGGGGGATTGCCTGGCGGGCCTGAGCTATCTGGGTAGGGCGGAGTACCCCGCGATCTGGCAGGTGGTGCCTTCCATGCCAGTGGCCAACTGCATGCCAGATCCAGCCGGCACCCTCTCGGTGCTCACCTGCGGGGGGGCGGAGGTGTTGGAGGGCCTGCAGATGAACGCCCAGCAGGGGCGGCAGGAGGGCCGTCAGAGCCTGCCGGGGCAGCGCTGGCTGAGCTACCGCTACAACCCCGAGCGGCCGGCCGTGGTGAGCCATGGCTCCAAGGCGCCTGCGGTGAACCGGGCGATTTATGCCTTCCTCTCGGACTACTCCATGCCGGCGACCGCCGGGATCGCCTGGACCGATCGACTGCATCGTGCCCTGCTGCGCACGGAGCCGAGTTCAACGCTGTTCGCGGGGCTGGCCGGCGGCCAACCGCTCGGGGAAGACCAGAGGGCCTGGTACTGCTGGCACCAGAACGAGGGAGCGATCAGCGCGCTGGAGGTGCTGAGCCCGCAGCCCTTCACCGAGGCGGAGATCGAAGCCTTGCAGAAGCTGCCCCGGCTCTACGGCCGGGGCGGTGTGGAGGTGCCGCTGCGGCTGATGCGGCTCGACCATGCCTCGTTCGGCAGACACCGGCAGCTGCGCACGGCCACACCGATGCTGCTTTACACCACTCCAAGGGAGGGGAAGCTGCAGCGCAGCCCTGAAGGGCAGGCCATTCAGTCGGTGCTGTGGGGCCTGGGGGAACAGGGCAAGATCGATCCCGCCCTGTACCGAATCGAGGGTGAAGCCCTCTGCGTGGAGCATCCCAGCCACGGCCGAATCGCGGCGCGGGTGCTGGAGGTGGTTGATGGGCCGGGCATCAACGGACGCGGCGAGCGCAAGGCCGCTTCCGGGCTCGGCTTCCACGTGGAGCTGCAGGCTGAGCGAGGGATGCCAGAGATCGGCATCGGCTGGGGCCGCCATTTCGGCGCCGGGCGGCTGGAGGCGGTGGCATGAGGGAGCCAGATCTGGGTGATCGCCTACGACTCACCGAGCGACAAGCGGCGCCGCAAGCTGGCGAAGCTGCTTGAGGGGCATGGCCTGCGGGTGCAGTGGAGCGTGTTCGAGTGTGAGCTGCGAGACGACCAGCTGCAGCGGCTGCGCTTGCGCCTGTCGCATCTGATCATGAGCGAGCATGACAGTGTCCGCTTCTGGCCGGTGCCCCAACGGAGCTGCGCGCAGACGCTTCATCTGGGCAGAACCCTGCCTTCACCGGAGTGGGAAGACCGGGTGATCTGAGCGCGCAGGCCGCGAACCAGGCCAGCAGCCCGGTTTTCCGTTGAGCTGCGCGCTGCATTGCGGTGTAAGCGATCTGAGCCGTTACAGCGTTGTTGCGCCAGCTTTTCTGCAGCCTTAGAGTTGAGCTGCGCGCAAATGGCCCTCCAAGCCCTTGCGTCACCTGGCCTGGTGAGGGCTGGGGTTCCGGATGGTTTTGCTATCCGGGGAAGTTGAAACACCTGCAGTTGCTGGCCGGAGCCCGACCCGCTGCCGAGTTCCGGATGGTTTTGCTATCCGGGGAAGTTGAAACCTGAGCCGGTGCTGCACGTCGCGCCAGGCGATGGCCGTTCCGGATGGTTTTGCTATCCGGGGAAGTTGAAACCTCTGACCCTCGGGGCATGGCCCGGTGAGTTGCCGGACTGTTCCGGATGGTTTTGCTATCCGGGGAAGTTGAAACTGTACGGCGAGACTTGCGCCGTTATCCGACCGGGTGTTCCGGATGGTTTTACTATCCGGGGAAGTTGAAACTTTGAAATCTTAACAAAACTTGGCGGAATAAACGCAGGTTCCGGATGGTTTTGCTATCCGGGGAAGTTGAAACGCAGAGGCCAATGCCGATGTCCCCGCCATTGGACAAGTTCCGGATGGTTTTGCTATCCGGGGAAGTTGAAACGTGCTGTAGCGGTATCGGTTCCATTCCTTCTGGGCCGTTCCGGATGGTTTTGCTATCCGGGGAAGTTGAAACCCGATGTCTTCCTTGATCCTTGCCGCTCGCAGGTCGTAACGTTCCGGATGGTTTTGCTATCCGGGGAAGTTGAAACTGTGGAGCGGAAGAGGGGCATCATCAGGTACTGATGTGTTCCGGATGGTTTTGCTATCCGGGGAAGTTGAAACGCTCCAGTGGATCGCCACCTTGGCGAACTGGCCGTCGGGTTCCGGATGGTTTTGCTATCCGGGGAAGTTGAAACGTATCACCATCGCAACCGACGCTCCTCAACGCCTCAGTTCCGGATGGTTTTGCTATCCGGGGAAGTTGAAACGCCCGTGGTCTGACCCTGACTGAGGCCCAAGCCCACTGTTCCGGATGGTTTTGCTATCCGGGGAAGTTGAAACCAACCAGGCAGCTGGTAGTAGGCCTCGCGAGGGAGGGTTCCGGACGGTTTTGATATCCGGGGAAGTTGTAACAGCATGGGGATCGTGTCAGCCCCGGCTTTGCCGAACAGGCTCCGGATGGTGATTCCATCCGTGGAAGTTAAGCCCAACCCCTTTCCGTACAATTACCCCATGAAAACCTCGTTCACCACAGCCCCCCTTTCGAGTTACCTCGCTGCGATAGGCCTGCTGCGGATCGTTGGCGAGCAGTTGGATCCAGGAGCCCAGGGCTTCTGGCGGAGCGGTTGTTTTCATCTGGAGACGGATGTAGGCGTTGACCGAATTACCGAGTTCCTCGGCCGTGAGTACAGGCCATCGCCGTACATCACGCCCTGGAACAAAGACAGTGGTTTTCCGGCGGGCAGCCCAGCCAAGGAGTTCCGCGATCTCAACGAACCCCGCTTTGAGGAGCTGAGACGGATCGTGGATTCCGCGGCTGCTCTCATTCCCCAGTTCACCACGGCAGGCAGCAACGAGAACAATGCCAAAGCAATCCTTCTTGAAGCCTTGGATCGCGCTGGAAACAGCGATGCCTGGTCGGCATGGCTTGGCACCTGTGCAGTGTCCTTCCACAACAAGAAAGGTGAGCTGGGGGCTCGTTTTCCTGCGCTCCTGGGAGGCACAGGTGGGGCCTTCGGACGAGCGGATTTCGGAATCAAGTTCGTGAAGGCCTTACAGGCCGCCCAGCCCGAGCATTTCAGCGCCGCCATCCTCGGCTCCGATCAGCCCAATCGGATGATCAAGGCTGGCGACAGCCTCATCTACGACCCAGCCAGCCGCTGCGATGGCCAGCAGGGCTATGGCGTTGCCACGCAGAACACCCAGCAATCGAGGGATGGCAAGGCCAATCCAGCCATCCTCATCCTGCTGGCTGAGGGCATGGCTCTGTTCGAGGGCTATGCCATGACCACCGCCCCCGATGGAGAGGCCAGCGACGGCTCTCGGCACGCCGCATTCACCCTGGCGGTGGAACACAACTCATCAGGCCATCCCTCCAGCAGCTGGCTGGAAAACGACGGCAATCAGTCTGAGGAGCTGTGGTGTCCTCTCTGGGATGAACCCTGCCACTACAGCGATGTGCGGGACGCCCTACGTCGTATTGCTCTGCTGCCCCTACCCAGGCAATTACGGACCGGCACCGACCTCGCGCTGTTCGCCAGTCGTCTTGGAAGGCGCCTGAACCTCTCCGGTTTCGCTCGCTATTGCTTCCCCGCTCGCATTGGCCAGGGCACCAAGATCCCCTCGCTCATCGAGGTGTTCCCGCTCGGCGAAGCCCAGGCAGACCGCAGCGATGCCCTGGCCGGTGTCGTGAAGCTGGCCTCCATGTTGCGCAGCCACGCGAAGAACAAGGCGATCCCGTCCAGCTACCTGCACGCTGCCGAAAGGGTCGAGGCGCAGGTTGAGGTCGTTGCCGGTGGCGGCGGCAGCTATACGGAGCTGCTTCGCCGGCTTCTGGGCTGGAGGCGGCAGGAAGAGATCTCGCAGCTGGAACGCAAACCAACCGAGAAGACCGCGAAAAGCCTCTGGCTCTCCTTCCAGTTTGGCTCGCGCTCCCTGCCCCCCCAGTGGTTCAGCCTGCTGGAGCGGGAATTGGATGGCCCCGAATGGCGACTCGCCCTCGCCCTTGGAACCGGCCAAGTGCTGCCCACCCATCTGCGCAGGCCAACGCGAACCTCAGGGAGCAAGCCCAACGACAAGACGACCAGAGAGCAGCGCCAGAACCTTCCCCTCACCACGCGGGCAACCGGGCGCCCCTATGCCGGCCTGAGCGATGTTCTGCTGCTGCTGGAGGGTCGGGTAGACGATGAACTGGTGGACGATCTCGCCCTGGGCATCTCCTGGATCGAACGGCGCGGCCTGCCCAAACTGCCGCCACCGGAAACCCAGCTCCCCTGGCTCCCGCCCGACTACCTCGCCGGGCTGCTGCTCAACCAGTGGCACTTCGATGCCCACACCCCCGTGGATGGGGACCGTGCCCGCTGGCGGGAGCTGCTGCTCACCGGCCGCCCAGAGGAGGCAATGGAGGTAGCCCTGCACCGCCTCCGCGTGACCGAGATGGTGAGCTGGGCCTGGCCTGCCATCACCGCCAGTGATCCGGAGCGGTTGCTGCGGGCGGTGGAGGTGCCGGTGCATCCGCGCACACTCGGGCGGGCGAAGGCTGGGGGGTGATGGGGGTTGGGGTTTCAATTACAGGAATACGGTCAAGCCCCCCAGGGATGCCGGGCTGGATGCGGGCGGTCAACGGCTTAGGGGCGCAGGGAAAACTCTGGCAGTCACCTTCGGCCACATGTTCGGTTTTGATCTCCTGCCGCTCCTGCGCGTGGCAATCGCGGCTCTCCAGCTACTTGCCGCGTTGCTCGGGCTTCGGCGGACCTGACCACCACCACCCGAACCCTGGTCAGCCGGTGGCGGGGGTGGGGCAGATAGGGCGGCCGGGGGCGCGGCAGGCCCAGGGTTGTGGGCGATAGGCCAGCACGGCGGCTAGCAGCTGGGCCAGATCATCGGCAGGGTGTGGCATCGGCGGCGCCGGGGTGCTAACTCCACTGCAGAGTTTCCAGGGGCGAACAGGTGATGGGCACTAACCCCAGGATCAGGCGCCTCTGGAGGGTGCTGGAGCCCTTCCTGCGTGTTCTTGGAGATTTTCTCACTACCCCCTGGTGGAACGCCCTATGGGAGCCCCTCCTCCTCCTCTGGGAAAAGAGCTTCGAGTGTCCACTGGCACGGTTTTGCCCCCCTTTTGTCCAGGTACTGGGCGCGATCTGGCTCGGCTTGCCAGACGAAAGGCTGAAAGACCTGCTCTCAGTGTTTGGGTTTGACAAGACCGGTGGCAGGTGGCCCTATGAAACGATTACAGTTCTCGTATTGGTCATTCTGTCAACCATCTACGGAGCCGAATATGGCTATCGCCTCCAGACTGCTCTCTCGCTTGCGGCAACGGACACAGGAGCTCAAAGCGCAAGAACAGACGCTGCAGCGCGAAACAGAGACGCTGAAGCGCGAGACAGAGATGCTCAAAGTACAAGAACAGGCGCTGAAGAGCGAGACAGAGACGCTCAAAGCGCAAGAACAGACGCTGCAGCACGAAACAGAGATGCTCAAAAATCTATTATTTACAATCGAATCCGAGAAGCCGACGACGCCGAAGAAAGAGCATATTACCTTGAACAGCTTGCTCTCATCGAACAGAACCGAAGTCTCCCGCACAGCGAATCTGGTCTTTAATGTTCCGTTTAGGCGGATGAATGAGACCATGCGACTGGTCAATTCCTTGGGCGGCCGGATCACCAACATGGTCGTCAGCGGTGGCGACGGAGTGTCCGGTGGCCAGGCGGTCGCCCCCCGGCAAGGGTGGTCGCAAAAACGATTGATACAAGGTCCCAGATCCGGATCAATATGATGAGTAAATACAGATTTGTTAATATAAATCGACATATATACCCAGTCGTATCACCCGTGACGCTCTAAAAGGCAACCGCAACAAGTAAATACATATTCGAAACTATACTAAAACAGGCTTCCGAATCCGACGCGGCAGCACGGCGGGCAAAAAAACAGGGCGGCAGTGGATGCGGCAGGCGAGCGGGTGCCCTTGCGCCAATCCCACGGCCGTTGGATCCCCCCAGGTACGGCCCACACGCCGACCCGCTGCCGTTGTGCGGCGGCCTCAGCCCCAGGTAGGCGGAGCCATCGCAAGCGCCCAGATATTTCCGGTAGGCGTAGCCGCAGGCCCGCGGAGCGGATAGGCGGCGCCGCTGCTCTCCATCGCCAGGTTGACGTTTCGGCCATTGCGGAACATCTCGGCCACGGTGCGGCCGTATGGGTCGATGGTCTGGGGGCGGAGCGTCACCACTGAACCGACCGAGCCACTGCTGGCGGTCGGCGGCCACTTTTCACGCTGCGGGAAACTGCGTGAAATCCTGCCAGCTTGTGACGGTTTCAGGGCGTTTTGGGCCGCTCCTGCCCTGGTGGCGGTTTCCCAGGATCCCTTACTGCAGCCGCCCCAGATCCCAGTGTAGCCGTGGTTTCCAGCAATGCCCGATGCCGGTTTCGAACCAGCGACATCCTGCTTGTAAGGCAGGCGCTCTACCGCTGAGCTAATCGGGCGCTTTTCTCATTCTGCAGTGCCAGCGGAGTCTGCAGTGGCCTCGGATACTGACATGTCACCGGATTCTCCAGTATCACTCCCCTATCAGTGGCTTGCGCTCGGCGCTGAAGGCGCTCCTGGGTCCGAGAATCGCCACCCATCGCCCCGCCCACCCCCTCCGATGGCCAGTGGCCGCTCCCACGACCGCGCCACCGGCCTGCTGGCCCTCCCCTTTGGTCTGCTCTGGTGGCCCCTGCTGGGCGCGATCGGAACCATGGTGGCTGCCGCCGCCTTTCTGATCGGCGGGCTGTGGCTATCGCCCGACCTCGACACCCGCTCGAATGCCACCCGGCGCTGGGGTCCGCTGCGGCTGCTCTGGTGGCCCTACCGCCGCTGGCTGCCCCACCGGTCGGTCTTTTCCCACAGCCCCGTGCTCGGCACAGCGGGCCGCCTGTTCTACCTGGGCGTGCTGGTGATGTTCATCTCCCTGCTGCTCATGCCCTACGGCAGCCCCGGCCCGGACCAGCTCATGAACGCCCTGCAGCAGCACTGGGTCGACCGCAAAGACCTGGTGGTGACGGCGCTGGCGGGGCTGGAGATGAGCAGCTGGCTCCATCTGCTCCAGGACGGCGATCCCCTGCCCAAGTTCCGCTTCAAACCGCTGAGGCTCTCGAAGCCGTTCCGGATGCGGCGGCGGGGCAATCGGGCCGGCAAAAGCCGCGAGCTTGCTTCCGGCACCGTGCGGGTACGGCGGCGGCGGCGGCGCTGAAGCCGGCCGCCGCTGAGAGTGCTGCCCGGGAGGTGGCAGGGTAGCCAGCGATCGTGGACCGCCCCGGCGGAGCCTGGCGCCATGCCCCCTTCCCCCAACGAGGCCCCATCCCCCCCGCCCCCGAGCGACCCCGGCCCCTCGGCCGACGGGGCGGCCGCCGCCCTGGCGGAGTTGCTGGCCGTGGTCGATCGCCTGCGGGATCCAGTGCACGGCTGCCCTTGGGACCTGGAGCAGACGCATCGCTCCCTGATCCCCTATGTGCTCGAGGAGGCCCATGAGGTGGCCGATGCGATCCGCCACGGCAACGACGCCCACCTGGCGGAGGAGCTGGGGGATCTCTTGCTGCAGGTGGTGCTCCATGCCCGGATCGCGAGCGAGAGCGGCCGTTTCGACTTCGCCGCCGTGGCCCGGGGCATCAGCGCCAAGCTGGTGCGCCGTCATCCCCACGTGTTCGGCGCGGCGGAAGCCCGCGACAGCGCCGCAGTGCGCCGTCACTGGGAAGCGATCAAACTCCGGGAACAGGCCGAACGGGACCAATCCCAGGCCGCGACGGCCCCGGCGGCGCCTCCAGCCAACGGCACAGGCCCGCTCCAGGCCGGCGCCGACCCGGAAGCCCCGGCGTTCCCCGCCGGCCCCAGCCCCCTGAGCGACAGGCTGGCCGGCAAGGTGCGGGGAATGCCGGCCCTGGCCGGCGCCATGACCATCTCCAGGAAGGCGGCCGCCGCCGGCTTCGAATGGGACGCCATCGACGGCGTGTGGGCCAAGGTGGAGGAGGAGCTCGGCGAGCTTCAGGAGGCCGCGGCCAGCGGGGATCGCGGCCACGCCCAGGAGGAGCTGGGGGATCTGCTCTTCACGTTGGTCAATGTGGCGCGCTGGGGCGATCTCGATCCGGAGGAGGGGCTGGCCGGCACCAACCGCCGCTTCCTCGATCGCTTCCGCCGGGTGGAGGCAGCCCTCGGCGGGGACCTCGGCGGCCGCTCGATCGGTGAACTGGAAGGCCACTGGCGGGCCGCCAAGGCCGCCATCCGTGCCGAAAGCGGCGCCGCCCCGGCCACGGCTGAGCCGGCCGGTCCCGATGCTGCGCCCACTCCCCTCAGTCCTCCTCCGGCCTGATCCCCCCGCGACGCTGGGCCTTGCGGCCCGCCCGCTGCCGCTTGGCCACCAGCCTCCGCTCCACCGCACCCCGGCTGGGGCGGGTGGCACGGCGCGGCGGCGGCGGCGGCGCGATCGCCTGCCGCAGCAGCTCCCGCAGGCGCTCCAGGGCAGCCTGACGGTTGCGCCACTGGGAGCGATGCTCCTCCGCCACCACCACCAGCTCGCCCCCCACCAAACGGGGGGCAAGACGCCCCAGGGCCCGGGCCCGCAGCACGGCAGGCAGGGCCGCTGTGGTGGCCAAAGGAAAACGCAGTTCCACCCGCGAATCGGTCTTGTTCACGTTCTGGCCACCGGGGCCCGAGGCGCGCGAAAACCGCCAGCTCAGCTCGGTGCGCACCAGAGCCAGCCCGGGGCCGAGCGCCAGGGCGGGATCGGCATCCGGAGCGGTCCGGTCTCCGGGTGCCGCACCCTCGGACCCGCCTTCCCTGCCAGCTTCCATAGGGCTAGCTTGAAGCATGGCAGCACGGCAGCGCCAGGCTTCTTCCGATTCAGGTGGGGTGGACCGAGCCATTTGATGCCCTGCGATGACTGCCGAACTCTGAAGAGGGCCCCAACCTCCCTGACCTGCCCCCGGGGCGGCCATCGCCTGCTGGGATCGGGGCTGCATTCCCTTGGGCCGGCGGCGGCGGCTCACCCATGACCTCGTCGCCCCGGCTGGATCGGCTGCGGCGGAATCCCACCCAGCTCTCGATCACCCGTCGCCTCACCCTCACCTTCCTCGGGGTGGGGCTGGTGCCCCTGCTCACCAACCAATGGATGGCGCTGGAGCAGTTCAAGCGCACCCTGGTGCTCAACCACCTCCAGCAGACCGGCCAGGTCGCCGAGGCCAAGCGGGAGGAGCTCGAAGCCTTCCTCGCAGGCAGCCGCCGCGCCCTGGAGCCGATCGCGCAGTCGCCCTCCCTGCGGCAGGAGCTGGAAGGAAACCCGGAACCGGAGCGAGCGGCGGCGGTGCTGGCGGATGCCCTGCGCTCCGGCAACGGCCCCAGGAGCGCCGGATGGCCCTTCGCAGAGCTCGTTCTGGTCGACCCCACGGGGAAGGTGGTGCCCGCGAGCCGGGATCCGCACGTCCGCCGGGAACCAGCGGCGGCAGGACTCGGCCAGGCCCTCAGGCGGCAAGCCACCACCACGCCAACCCATGGGGCCACCTACCTGAGCGTCCCCGTCCGGGGAGCGAGCGGGAAGCCCCTGGGATGGCTGGCGGGGAGCATCGATAACGGCATCATCCGGCGCCTGTTGAACACCCACCTTCTCGGCCTGGGCCGAGGCGCCCGGACGGAACTGGTGCTGCTCCAGGCTCACGGGAACACGCTCAGCCTGGCCCCCCTCAGCCCGGAAGCGGGAGCAACCACGGCAGCCAGCATGGAGCGGAACCTCCGCTTCGAGCCCCTCGATCCCGACGCCCTCAGGACCCGCAAACCGGTCCAGACCGACGCCCTGGACGGCCGGTTCCGGGGCGCCGATGGCCAGGAGCGGATTGGCTCCTGGCGCCGGCTCTCCCTGGGGAAGGTCGGACTGCTGGTCTCCATGGAGCGGCGGAAGGTGCTCGAATCAGCGACCTCCCTGCGCACCCGGCTCCTAGCCCTGATGCTGCTGGCCACCGGCCTGGTGGGAGCGGCCGGAGTGCTGCTAGGGCGCAGCCTCACGCGCCCCCTGCTCGATCTGCACACGGCGGTGCGCGACTTCGACATCAGCAACGATGGTCAATTGCGACCGGTGGCGGTAAAGGGCCACGACGAAATCGCGGAACTGGCCAACACGATCAACCTCATGATCCTGGGGATTCAGGAGCGCACCGCCAGCCTGGACCGCACCAACAACCGGATCCAGACCTACATCCAAACCGTGCAAACCGCCCTGCTGGCGATCGGCAACGGCGGCGAGATCACCCTGCTCAACGAGGCGGGCTGTCGCCTGCTGGGCTTCGCTCCGGCCGGCTGGCTCGGTCGCAACTGGATCGCCGACTTCGTGGTAGACGAGGACGCCCAGCGGCGGCTGAGGGCGGCCCTGCACCAGGGCCGGCAGGGCGGCCAGGCCAGCGGCGGGATCGGCGAGGCGGCTGTGCTCGAATACCACGTGCGCAGCCAGGACGGCCGGGTGCTGCTGATGCGCTGGCACAACTGTCTGCTGCCGGGTGAAAGTGGCCAGGTGATCGGCATGCTCTGCTCAGGGGAAGACATCACCCGCAGCCGCAGCCAGGAACTCGAACTGATCGAGGCCCGCAGGGTGGCGGAACAGGCCAATGCGGCCAAGAGCGAGTTCCTGTCGCGGATGAGCCACGAACTGCGCACCCCGATGAACGCCATCATCGGCCTCTCCCACCTGGCCCTGCGCGCGGACCCTGAGCCGCGATTGAAGGATTACATCAGCAAGATCAATGGTGCCGGCCAGAAACTCCTGGCGATCATCAATGACATCCTCGATTTCTCCAAGATCGAGGCCGGCAGGATGAGCCTCGAGCGCACTGATTTCCTGCTCGACACGGTGCTGACGGACCTCACCGGCCTGATCGCCCAGAAGATCTTCGACAAGGGCCTTGAGCTGTTGTTCCTGGTCGATGAGACTGTGCCCACCCATCTCAATGGTGATCCTCTGCGCTTGGGGCAGGTGTTGCTGAACCTGCTCTCCAATGCCGCCAAATTCACCCAGCTCGGCCAGATCCTGCTCCACATCCGCTGCCTCGAACGCCAGGGCCAGCGCGTCAGGCTCGGCTTTGAGGTGAGCGACACCGGAATCGGCATCAGCGAGAGCCAGCTGGCCAACCTCTTCCAACCCTTCGAGCAGGCGGAGCTCTCCACCACCCGCCATTACGGCGGCACGGGCCTCGGCCTCGCCATCTGCCGCCACCTGCTGGGATTGATGGAGGGCACCATCGAAGCCAGCAGCGAGATCGGGGCAGGCACCAGCTTCCGGGCCACGGCCTGGTTCGGCCTCGCGGCCGTGCCACCCGCACCGGTGCTGCCCCAGCGGCTCAACGGCCTCTCGGTGCTGCTGGTGGATGACAACCCGATCGCGATCAGCGTGCTGGAGGCGAACCTGGCCCATCTGCCGATCCGGATGTCCGCCTGCGCCAGTGGCCTGGAGACCCTGCAGCGGGTCGAACAGGCGGCGGTCTCCGGCCACCCCATCGATCTGATCCTGCTCGACTGGCAGCTCCCGGACATCGACGGCCTCGAGACCCTGCGCCGGCTCCAGGCCATCGAGGGTCTCCGCCCCCCCGAAGTGGTGCTGGTCACCGCCTACGGCGACGCTGAGATCCGCAGGGCCGCGGCCGCGCTGGGCGTGCAGGGCTTCCTCACCAAACCCATCTGCCAGTCCGACCTACTGGACACCCTGACCGAACTGATGGAGCCCTCCACCGCCTCGGACCGGCCCGACCCGCTGATGGCGGAGACCCGGCTGAGCCAGGGGCTGGCCGGCCTGCGGGTGCTGCTGGTGGAGGACAACGAGGTGAACCAGCAGATCTGCGTTGAATTGCTCAACAGCATGGCCGTGCGGGTCACCGTGGCCGAGAACGGCGCGGAGGCCCTGCGGCTGCTGGAGGGGCCGCAGGAGGTGGCTGCTGGGCACCACGGAACCCTCCCCTTCGACCTGGTGCTCATGGACCTCAACATGCCGGTGCTGGATGGCTGGGAGACCACCCGGCGCCTGCGCTGCAACCCCCGCTTCAACGACCTGCCAGTGCTGGCGATGACGGCCCATGCCCTGGTGGAGGAGCGGGATCGGTGCCTGGCGCTCGGGATGCAGGAACACCTCACCAAACCGATCGAACCGGCCAGGCTCTACGCCGCCCTGGCCCACTGGGGACAACGGACGGTGGAGGCCTCGGATATCCCCCCGGCCGGTGCCCGGCCTGGCGCTGGAACGGAAACCACTCCCCCCCCGAGCGGCCTGAACCTGGATGGCGGACTGCGGCGCACGGCGGGCAACATGGGGCTCTATCACCGGCTGCTCTCCAGCCTCGCCAACACCCAGGCCGATGCCGCCGAACGGGTGGCCGCGGCCCTGAGGGAGCGGGATGACCCGGCGGCCAGACAGATCACCCACACCGTGAAAGGGGTGGCCGCCAACCTCGGGGCGACCGCCCTATCCGATGCCGCCAGCCGGCTCGAAAACACACTCCAGGCCGGCCAGCCCAGCGATGATGACCTCGACCTGTTCCGCCGGACCCTGGTGGAGACCGTGGCCCTGATCCGCGGCCTCCCGACGACGGGGAGGCCCCTGGCGGAGCGTCCCGGCGAGAGCAACGCGAAGATCGGGGCGGCTGCCTCCTTGGAGGCGGCTATCCCAAGCTCCGCAGAGCTGGTGGAGCGGCTGCGGGCCCTGCTGCAGGCCGGCGATGGCGAGGCCATCGATGTCGTGCAGGCCCACCGGGCGAGCCTGCAGCGGCTGCTCGGCGCTACCAGCTTCCGGGCAATGGAAAGCGAACTGGAGCGTTTTGCCTTTGAGGCTGCCGCCGCGGTTCTGGAGGCCGCCACCTCGGCGGCGCCCGCCCTGGCCAGCCCGGGCAGCGGACATTCCCCATGACAGCCCCTCCAGGCCAGGAGCGCCCGCGGGTGCTCGTGGTGGATGACACCCCGGAGAATCTGCACCTGATGCATGGATTGCTGAAAGAGCGCTACCGGGTGCTGCTGGCCAATGGCGGCGTGGCCGCCCTGCGCCTGGCCCGGCTCAAACCCCGGCCCGATCTGATCCTGCTCGACATCATGATGCCGGAGCTCGATGGCTATGCGGTATGCGAAGCCCTGAAGGCGGATCCGGAAACGGCCCCGATCCCGGTGATCTTTCTCACCGCGCGCAGCCAGGTGGAGGATGAAGAACGGGGGTTCCGCAGCGGCTGCGTCGACTACATCACCAAGCCCATCTCACCACCCACCCTGCTGGCCCGGGTGGCCAATCACCTGGCCCTCAAGGCCGCCTCCGATCGCTTGGCCCACAACAACCGCACCCTGATCGAGGAGGTGGAACGCCGCACCCGGGAGGTTCAGATGGTGCAGGACGTCACCATCATGGCGATGGCGTCGTTGGCGGAAACCCGCGACATCGAAACGGGCATGCACATCCGCCGCACCCAGCACTATGTGCGCACCCTGGCGGAACGGCTGCGCGGGATGTGGGAAGAGAAGAGCGCGGATACCGGATCCATGCCAGCCGATTTGAGTGATGAAATGATCGAGATTATGTATAAATCAGCCCCACTGCATGACATCGGCAAGGTGGGAATCCCCGATGCCATCCTGCTCAATCCCGGACCGCTCGATGCAGCGGAGTTTACGATCATGAAAACCCACACCACCCCGGCCTCAAAACCATCGCCGCCGCCGAGAAGCTGCTCGATATGCCCAGCAGCTTTCTGAGCGTCGCCCGTCAGATTGCCTGCTGCCATCACGAGAAGTGGGATGGCAGTGGCTACCCGCACGGCCTGGCAGGGGAAGCGATCCCGCTGCCGGCCCGGCTGATGGCGGTGGCCGATGTCTACGACGCCCTGATCAGCCGCAGAATCTACAAAGAACCCTTTCCCCACGAACGGGCGGTGGCCGTGATCGAAGCCGGCAGCGGCCGCCATTTCGACCCCAGCGTGGTGAGCGCCTTCCTCAGCGAGGCGGAAACCTTTCGCGCCATCGCCCAGCGCTTCCAGGACGAGTGACCCGTTCGGCACCTGCGGCGCCCGGGGCCAGCGCCTGCCGCGGCCGACACCCCAGGGTCTGATCCCCGGCACCGACGGGGGTGACCCCGGGACGCTTAGCTGGAACAACACCATCCGGCCCCAGGCGCGTGAGCACCCCCCCTGTCCCCGCTTCCAGCGATTCCAGCGCCCAGTGGGTGGATGAGATCTTCGATGGCGTGCGCTACGGCCTGGCCGGTCGGGTGATCGCCGAGCAACATTCCCCCTTCCAGCGGGTCTCGATCATCGAGAGCGAGCGTTATGGCAAGGGCCTGCTGCTCGACGGCTGCTGGATGACCGCCGAACGCCAGGAACGGCACTATCACGAGGCACTCGTACACCCGGCCCTCTGCGGCGCCGAACGGATCGAGCGGGTGCTGGTGATCGGCGGCGGCGACGGCGGCACCGCCCGCGAGTGCCTGCGCCATGCCGGCGTGCAGCACCTCGACATGGTGGAGATCGACGGCCTGGTGGTGGAGTGGAGCCAGCAGCACCTGCCGGGAATCGGCGGCACCGCCTGGAGCGACCCCCGCTTTCAGCTCACGGTGGGCGATGGCATCGCCTGGGTGCGCGAAGCCGAGGCCGCCAGCTACGACGTGGTGATCGTGGACGGCTCCGATCCGGCCGGTCCGGCCGAAGGGCTCTTCAACCGCGCCTTCTTCGAGCACTGCCGCCGCATCCTGCGGCCCGGCGGGGTGTTCGCCACCCAGAGCGAATCGCCCGAGGCCTTCCGCGAGGTTCACCTCGCCACGGTGCGGCTGCTGCGCGAGGTGTTCGGCCACGCCGACCCGCTCTACGGCTGGGTGCCGATGTATCCCAGCGGCTGGTGGAGCTGGACCTTCGCCGCCGTCGATGGCCCGCGCTACCGCGACGCCCAGCCGGAGCGGGCGGCCGGCGTGGCGGCGGGCTGTGAGATCTGGAGCCCCCGCTGGCAGAGCGGCGCCTTCGAGGCGGTGCCGGCCTTTGTGGAGCGGGCCCTGGCCGATGGGGGCTGAGGCCCTCGAGCCATCCCGCCTTCGCAAGCCTCCCCACAATCCACAGCCGAGCTGATCGCTGATTGGCCCCAGTGCGAATGATCCGCCCGGCCAGCCTCCGCTCAGACTCAGGCTGAATCGCTGGGGAAGCCCCCCCATCAAGCGATGCATCCACCCAAGCCCACCCCTGCGCCGACCGTTCTCCAGAGGCGCACCCCATCGCGCCTTTGCCCTCACCACCGTGACCAGCCCCATCCCGAGTCCTGCCACCACCACGCCCAGTGGTTCCAGCGCATCCGGGGATCGGGCAACCCTCGGCGCCCCCGCCGATCGGAGCGAGCTGTTCGACACCGAAGGGGCGATCTACATGGCCAGCCGCCGCGATCCGGCCGGCTGCCGCGTGGGCCTGTTCGGCGTTCCCTACGACGGCACCACCTCCTTCCGGCCCGGCACCCGCTTCGGGCCCGCCGCGATCCGGGAGGTGAGCACCGGGCTGGAGACCTACTGCCCCCAGCTGGATGGCGATCTTGAAGCGATCGCCTTCGCCGATCTGGGTGCGGTGGCCATCCCCCACGGTGCCCCCGAACCCGTGGTGGCTGCGGTGGAGCGGGCCACCGAGGCCGTGCTCGCTCTCGGCCTGGCCCCCCTGATGCTCGGTGGTGAGCATTCGATCAGCAGTGGCGCGGTGGCGGCGGTGGCCCGGCGCCATCCCGATCTGGTGCTGGTGCAGCTCGATGCCCACGCCGATCTGCGCGAGGAATGGCTCGGCGCACGCCACAGCCATGCCTGCGCCATGCGCCGCTGCCTGGAGGTGCTGCCCAGTGGCACCCTGCGCCAGATCGCCATCCGCAGCGGCAGCCGCGAGGAATTCAGCGAACTGCGCGGCAGCGACCGGCTGGTGCCGATCGAGCAGATGGCGGCGGCCCTGGCCCCCCTGCGGGGACGGCCCCTTTATCTCACCGTGGATCTCGACTGGTTCGATCCCGCCGTGCTGCCAGGCACCGGCACCCCGGAACCGGGAGGATTCCTCTGGGGTGATTTCGCAGCCCTGGTGGAGGAATTGCGCCACCACCAACTGGTCGCCGCCGACGTGGTGGAGCTGGCCCCCCAGCTCGATCCGAGCGGCGTGAGCTCCGTGCTGGCCGCCAAGGTGGTGCGCAGCCTGGTCATGCTCCTGAACGGCGACTGAGTCGATCGGCAGATCGAATCGCAGCGAAAAGCCGTCGGGCGGAAGTTGAGGATGGCGGGGGCTGAGGATTGCGGATGCTGAGGATTGCAGAGGCCTCAGTAGACGCAGGTACCGCTGGTTCGCTGTTCCCGCAACCGATCGTGCTGCTGAGCGATCAGCAGCACCGCCAGGGTGGGGTGGTTGTGGAGCAGGTTGAGGAATCGCAGCCGATCAAGCCGGAGGATCTCCACCGGTGTGCGGGCCACGGCATCGCTGCGATGTTCACCCTGGCGCCACACGATGTCCTGGTAGCTGAACAGCTCACCGGGGCGATAACAGATGCGCTCCGCACTGGTGCCCTCCAATTCCACGATGCCGCGTTTCACGGCATAAATGGCATTAGCACTGGCTCCCCGGGAAAACACATGGGCACCGGTGGGGAGGGAAAACAGTTCGCAGTCCACCTGGGCGGCGAGCAGCTCCAGGGGGGTGGTGCAGGTGGGCGTGGCGACCAAGGCGGTTCACCTCCAGGGTTGAGGGGGAGACTTATCAGTAATCAAAATTTAGGACCCGATCGATCTGTAAACGTGTGCCTTGCTGCACTAAACAGCAGAAATACGCTTGGCTGCACAGGAACAGAGCGGAAACCCCGGCGGTCTAAAGCATGTCTTCCGCTCAGGCGGCGCTAGGGCGGAATCCTTCAGCCCGCGGCCAGCATCGCCGTCAGGCTGAGTTGTTGATGGGGCTGCACGGGAGCGGAGGCCCCGCACGGAGTCAGCACCGGCAACCGGGGAGGCCGGGCAGTCCAGTGATGGCACCACAGGTCGCCCACCAGGTCGGGATGAATCGGCAACTGGCGCAGCTGGCAGCGGCCCAGGGTGACTCCCTGGGGTGGGATGCAATGGCGGCAGCTGCGGCAACTGGGGCGATGACCCATGGCGCGGCGCGTGCAAGCACGGGATCGGGTCGCCAAAACTAGGTCGTTCGCAAAGGGATGAACAGGGAGAAAAACTGTATCCCTGGCCCTCTCCATAGGATCCCTCTAGGTGTTCCTCCCCCCCATGGCCGCAGCCCCCCAGCCCGATCCGGCCCCCAGCACCGATCTGCGGCGCACCCCCCTCCATGGCGCCGCCCGTGCCGCCGGCGGGCGGCTGGTGCCCTTCGCCGGTTGGGAGATGGCGGTTCAGTTCGCCGGCCTGGTGGCCGAGCACACGGCGGTGCGGCAGGCCTGCGGCGTCTTCGACATCTCCCACATGGGGGTGCTCGTGCTGCGGGGCGATGGCGTCAAGGACGCCCTCCAGGGCCTGGTGCCCTCCGATCTGTTCCGCATCGGCCCCGGCGAGGCCTGCTACACCGTGCTCCTCAACGACGCCGGCGGTATCCGCGACGACCTGATCGTGTACGACCGCGGCCGGCGGCCGGGCCCCGAGGGCGAGCGCGATGAGGTGGTGCTGGTGATCAACGCCGCCTGCGCCGAGGCCGACACCGCCTGGATCCGCAGTCAGCTGGAGCCCGCCGCCATCACCATCGCCGATCGCAAGGGACCCGAGGGCATCCTGCTGGCCCTGCAGGGACCGCAGGCCCCCGCGAGGCTCGAAGCGCTGGTGGGCGAGAGCCTGGCGGGCCTGCCCCGCTTCGGCCATCGCGATCTGGTGCTGCAAGGAGGCCGCGGCGCCGCCGCCGGGGCACCGGTCTTCGCGGCCCGCACCGGCTACACCGGCGAGGACGGCTTCGAGCTGCTGCTGGAGCGCGACGCGGGCCTGGCCCTCTGGGAGCAGCTCCTGGCGGAGGGGGTCACCCCCTGCGGCCTCGGCGCCCGCGACACCCTGCGCCTGGAGGCGGCCATGCACCTCTATGGCAACGACATGGATGCCGCCACCACGCCACTGGAGGCCTCCCTGGGCTGGCTGGTGCACCTGGAGATGCCCGCTCACTTCATCGGCCGCGCCGCCCTGGAGCGCCAGAGCGCTGACGGCGTGACGCGGCGGCTGGTGGGGGTGCGCCTGGAGGGCCGCGCCATCGCCCGCCACGGCTATCCGGTGCTCCACAACGGCGCCGTGGTCGGGGAGGTGACCAGCGGCACCTGGTCCCCCACTCTGGGCCAGGCGATCGCCCTGGCCTACGTGCCCACCGCCGCCGCCAAGCTGGGCACGGCTCTGGCCGTGGAGATCCGCGGCAAGGCCGAGCCGGCCGTGGTGGTGAAACGGCCCTTCTATCGCCGCGGCTGAGGGTCGGCACGCCCGGCCAGTACGATCCCCAAACGTCGGTCCGCGAGCCGGCTCGCACCGCGGATCGCAGGCATGACCAGCACCACGCCCGACCTGGATGCCATCCAGATCTCCGGCATCCGCTGCTACGGCTACACGGGTTATTTCCCGGAAGAGCAGGTGCTCGGCCAGTGGTTCGAGGTGGATCTCACCATCTGGATGGATCTCTCGGTCACCGGCTCCGATGACCAGCTGGAGAACACCCTCAACTACGCCGATGTGGTGGAACGGGTGACCAACCTGCTGGAAACCTCCCGCTTCAAGACGATCGAGAAGCTCAATGCCGTGATCATCGAAGCGGTGTTGGCCTTCGACCCGGTCCAGAAGGTGCATTCGCACCTGGTGAAGGTGTCGCCCCCGATCCCCCGCTTCCAGGGCCGCATCGCCATCGCCATGACCCGCACCAAGGGCGAACCCGCCTGACCCCCAGCGCCACCACCAACCCCAACACCATGGCCACCACCCTGGCCACCACCCCGGAACCGCTCGAGCTGGTGGCCATCGCCCTGGGCAGCAACCTGGGCGCCAGCCGCACCACCCTGGACGAAGCCCTTGAGGCTCTCGACCGCAACGAAGGCGTGCGGGTGATCCGCCGCTCCAGCTGGTATCGCAGTGCCCCGATCGGCCCGGTGCAGCCCGACTACGTGAACGGTTGCGCCCTGCTGGAGGTGAGCCTGGCGCCGGAAGCGCTGCTGGATGTGCTGCAGGCCACCGAGAACCGCTTCGGACGGGTGCGGGCCGAGCGCTGGGGCCCCCGCACCCTCGATCTCGACCTGATCCTCTACGGCGCCCAGCGCATCGCCACCGAACGGCTGGAGGTGCCCCATCCCCGCATGGCAGAGCGGGCCTTCGTGCTGCTGCCGCTGGCGGAGATCGCCGCGGACTGGATCGATCCGGTGTCGGGTCGCCCGGTGGGAGAGTTGGCAGCCGCCCTCAGCGATCGCGGCGGCGTGGAGCGGCTGGAGGAGGGCGCCTGATGGCCCCAGGGTCCGCCGCAGGAGCAGGCGGCAGCGCAGTGACCTGGCGGGTGGTGAGCGATGTGGACCACACCCTGCTGGAGGAGCCAGGCGAGACTCCTTCGGCGGGTCAGGCCCTGCGTCAGCTGGGCCAGCGCGGCATCCCCACCCTGCTGGCCTCCAGTAAGACGTTTGCCGAGATGGTGGCGTTCCAGAGCCTGGCGGACCTGCCGCCGCAGCCCTTCCTGTTCGAGAACGGCTGCGGCATCGGCTGGCCCACGGCCGCCTGGCCCGCCGCCGCCCCGGCACCCCAGCAGGAGCTGGACGCCTACGGCGCCATCGTGCGCGGCGGGGATCCGCAGCGGCTGCGCACCCTCCTCCACCAGCTCCGCGACAGCGGCGGCCTGCGCTTCTCCCTCCTGGAGGAACTGAACTTCGATGCGATCCAGCAGCTGATCGGTCTGGAGGAACCCCTGGCCCGCCTGGCCCTGCAGCGGCTGGCCTCCATGCCCCTGGTCTGGCAGGACGACGAGGCCGCCCTGGAGCGGCTGCGGCGGCAGTTGGCCGGCGATGGCCTGGAGGCGGTGAGCGGCGGGCGGCTGGTGCATGTCGCCCCGCCGTGCAACAAGGCGGAGGCCCTGGCCCAGGTGCTGTGCTGGCTGGGGGAGGCTCCGCACACCACCACTCTGCTGGCCTGCGGCGACAGCGAAAACGACCGCGCTCTGCTGGAGACTGCCGACCTTGCCCTGGTGTTCCACCCGGCCGATCGCCCGGCCATGGCCCTGGCGCCCCAGACTGCGGAGCAGCCCCGGATCAGGCGCACGGCGATCGCCGGCGGACCCACGGCATGGCTGGCGGCCGTGGAAGCAGCTCTGGCCGAAGCAGGGCCAGCCGCGCCGCCGCCCCGATGAGCGACTTCTTCCAGAACGGCATCGTTACCACGCTCCATGAGCTGGGGGGCCGCAGCACGGCCGACCTGCAGGCCGAAGTGAGCCGGCTGGCCTCCAGCACGCCGGTCGGTCTCGTGCTCCCCTGCCTCCACTCCGAGCTGGCGGGGCCGGCCCTGGGCCCCCTGGTGCGGCACCTGGCCGCCATGCCCTGGCTGGGCGAGATCGTGATCGGCCTCGACCGAGCCGATCAAGCCGGCTACCGCGAGGCCCTCACCCTGTTCGACCAGCTGCCCCAGCCCCACCACGTGCTCTGGAACGACGGCCCCCGCATCGGAGCGCTGGTGGCCGAGCTGGGGGCTCTCGGGCTGGCGCCCCGGGAGCGGGGCAAGGGGCACAACATCTGGCTCGGTCTCGGGCTGGTGCAGGCCCACGGCCGGGCCGAGGTGGTGGCCCTTCACGACTGCGACGTGGTGAGCTTCCAGCCCCGCATGCTGGCGCGGCTGGTGTACCCCCTCCTGCACCCCGAAAGCGGCACCGTCTTCGCCAAGGCCTTCTACCCGCGCATCAGCGAGGGAATGATCTTCGGGCGGGTGAGCCGGCTGTTTGTCACGCCGCTGCTGCGGGCCCTGCGGCGCTGCCTGCCCCCCAGCCGCTACCTGGAATTCCTCGACAGCTTCCGCTACCCCTTGGCCGGCGAATGCGCCCTGCGGATGGCGGCGGCTCGCCGCCTCCACCTTCCCTGCGACTGGGGCATGGAGATCGGCGTGCTCACCGAGGTGTTCCGCGATCACTCCACCCGCCAGATCTGCCAGGTGGACATCGCCGACGCCTACGACCACAAGCACCAGCGCTTCGATCTGAGCTACGGCGATGGCAACGGCGGACTGGGGCGGATGAGCCGTGATATCGCCACGAGCCTGTTCCGCGGTCTGGCCTCCCAGGGGCAGGTGCTCGACCTGGGGCTGGTGCGCACCCTGGTGACGGCCTACCAACGGATCGTGCTCGACCTGATGGATTCCTACGCCGACGACGCGGCGATCAACGGCCTGCAGCTCGACCGGGGCGAGGAGGCCCGGGCGGTGGAATTCTTTGCCGCCAGCCTGTTCGAGGCCGGCCGGAGCTTCGTGCAGGAGGATCAGCAGCGGCCCCTCACGCCCACCTGGGATGAGCTGAGCCGCCGCCAGCCCCAGGCCCTCGCCAGGCTGTTGGCCGCCGTGCAGGCCGACACCGCCGAGCACGGCAGCCGCTGATCCGCCACCCCTCTCCCTTCGTCTCTTCGCCCGACCCGCCCATGGCCCTGCCCCGCCCCCGCACCCTGCTCGGGGTGATCAACATCTCGCCCGAATCGATGGTGAGTGATTCGGTGGTGACGGGCGAGGAGCAGCTGCTGGAGCGGGCCGCCTGGCTGAGCGCCCATGGCTGCGGCATCCTCGACCTGGGGGCGCGCTCGATCACCCCCACCGCGGCGATGATCGACGACGCCGAGGAACAGCGCCGGCTGCTGCCCCCCCTGCGCCGCTTGCGCCAGGAGGGCTACCGGATCTCGGTCGACACCTGGAGCTCCGCCACCGTGCAGGTGGCCCTGGAGGCCGGCGCCACCGACATCAACTTCACCGGCGCCGCGATCAACCCCGAGGCCCTGGAGGCGGTGGCGGCGGCAGGAGCCACGTTGATGCTCACCTACATGCCCTACGGCGACGCCTACCGCATGCGCGACGCCGCGCCGGTGCCCTACCGCCTGCAGGGCCTGCTCGATCACCTCGGGCCGCGGGTGGAGCAGGCCCGCGCCGCCGGGGTGAAGGAGGTGATCATCGACCCCAATCTCGGCATCATCCACCCCTCCACCGACGACTACGGCAAGGTGCAGTTGCAGAACAGCGTGCTCTGGAACCTGGAGAAGCTGCGGGTGCTGGGTTGTCCGATCCTGCTCTACGCGGCCCGCAAGCCGGAGCGGCTGGCCCGCATCCTGTTCGCCTCCAACGTGCTCTTCGCCGGCGCCGACATCATCCGCACCCACCACCCGGACATGATCGAAGCCCTGCTCAACGCCGAAACAATCGAGGATTGATGAGCACCCTTCCCCTCCATGGCCGAGTCGCCCTGGTCACCGGCGGCGCCCGCCGCACGGGCCGCAGCATCGCCCTGGCCCTGGCCGGCGCCGGCGCCGACCTGGTGATCCACTACAACCAGAGCGCCACCGAAGCCGAGGCCGTGGTGGCCGAAGTGGAGGCGATCGGCCGCCGGGCCTTGGCGGTGGCAGCCGACCTGGCCGATGCCGAGGCCACCGCCACCGCCTTCCGCGCCGCGGCCGAGCAACTGGGCCGGCTCGACATCCTGGTGAATAACGCCTGCGGCATCATCTGGAAGCGGCTGGAAGACACCAGCGCCGCCGAATGGCACACCGCCGTGGAGCAGACCCTCCACATCACGTACCACGCCTGCCAGGCGGTGCTGCCGGTCATGCGCAGTCAAGGCTTCGGGCGGATCGTGAGCCTGATCGATGTGGACGCCGATTCCCTGCGGGCCGTGCCGGCCCTCACCCCCTACAAGATCGGCAAGACCGGCGTGCTGATGCTCACCCGCACCCTGGCCGTCACCGAGGCGCCCCATGGCATCACGGTGAACGGGGTCTCCCCCGGCACCCTCGACAACTCCGAGCGCAAGCCACCCCTGGAGCGCATCCCCGCCGGCCGCTTCGGCACCGCCGAGGAGGTGGCCCGGGCGGTGCTGTTCCTGGCCGATCCCGCCAGCGGCTACATCACCGGCACCAACATCAAGGTGAGCGGCGGCTACCTGATCTGAGGCGAATCGGGCTTCTGAGGCGACTCGGGCTGAGGAGAATCGGGCTCCGCCGGCCAGCGCACACCCCAGGCCGCGAGGGCTTCGGCCCGCTGCTCGGCGATGGCGAAGGCGTCCTGGCGATGGGAGTGGCGAGGCTCGAGCAGGGAGGAAGCGGTGAGCTGGGAGGGCCACTTGCGGTAGAGCAGGCCCGTCTCGCCGAGGTGCCAGCCCTGCGCCACGGCATTGAGGGCCAGCAGCAGGCCGGTGTCCTCCGAGGCGGGCAGGGCCATCCAGCCCCCCAGGGCCCGCAGCAGTTCGCTGCGCACACAGAGGCTGGCGGGATGCACCGGCAGCCGCCGGCCGTGCTGGCGCCACCAGCCGGCCACCCAGCCGATCGGGATCGCCCCCTCCGGCCCGTCCTCCTGCGGAGCAACGCAGCGGCCATCGGGCAACAGGTCGAGGGCGGCCGAGGTGAGCCAGCCCACCTCCGGGTGGCGCCGGAACACGGCCACCTCCCGGGCCAGCTGACCTGGCGTGAGCTGATCATCGGCATCGAGCACCTTCACCAGAGAGCCGCGGGCCCGGGCCAGGGCCAGAGTGCGGGCCAAGGCCGGCCCAAAGGCCACCGGGTTGGCCTGCTGGCGAATCCTGCTGTCGTCCGGGAGGGGCTCCTGCAGGGGTTCCGGGCCATCCCGCTGCACCAACCACTCCCAGTCCCAGGGGTGATCCGGCTCCGGCTCCTGCTGCCGCAGGCTGTGCCAGGTGTCGGTGAGCCAGGCGGAATGGGCCGGCAGCACCGGCGTGATCACGGAAACGAGGGGCATCACGCCGGGGGCTATCGGGGGCGGCACTCGCTACATTCGGAGGTTTCTGAACCCTGGTCGACGCCAGCGAGGTTCCCAGCGGATTCCCCATCGATAAAACACTGCACCAGGATGCGGGTGAAGGTGTTGAGCGGATAGGTGAACGCTTGCTCGGGCGTCACCCAGGCCCATTCCTCAATCTCATGGTTCGGCGTGATCGCGCTGCCGCGGCTGTGGGCGAAATAATTGATCAGCACGAAATGGGCGCTCTGGTGGAACTGGGAGTCGTCCACGGCCTCCTGCAGCAGGGCAAAGCGCACCAGTTCCAGATCCAGCCCCACCTCCTCACGGAACTCCCGCAGCAGGGCCGCCTCCAGGGTTTCGCCCCACTCCACCTTGCCGCCGGGAACCCCCCAGGTTCCCCGCCACTTGCCGGTGCGCACGATCAACACCTGGCCCTCAGGGTTGGTCACCAGGGCACCCACGGTGGCCAGGGGGAATCGCGGTGTCATGGGCGGCCGGTATTGGCAGAAGCTAGAACAGCGACTGGGTCAGCTCGGCAGCTCCAGCGAGGCGGCCGCACCTCCCTCAGCAACCGGAGCACAACCGGAGCAAGGCAGCGCAGCGCCACGGCCCCTGCCAGCGGCGCCGAGCCCCCCAGAGCTGAGGGCCACCCCCAGAAAGCCGGAGCTCAGAGCAGGTTCACCACCCCACTGCCGATTTCGAAGTAGGCGCTGCGGATGCTGAGCTGGCCGGCGGCCACCGCCTCGCGGATCAGGGCACTGCCCGCACGGAGCCCTTCCGCGGCGGCGCCGATGTTGCGCTGCACGGCGCGCGTGAGGTCATCGCCACTGACCAGATGGGCGCGGATCGGCACCACCAGCTCCTCCAGCAGCGGCGAGAGCGCAGCGGTGCCCCGCGCCGCTTTCACAGCGCCGCAGCCGCTGTGACCCAGCACGAGCAGCAGCGGCACCCCCAGGACGCCCACCGCGAATTCCAGCGACCCGATCGCTTCGCGGAAGGCGGTGTTGCCGGCGCTGCGCACCTCGTACAGCTCACCGGCCCCGCAGGCGAACAGCCAGGCCGGATCCACCCGCGAATCGGCACAGCTGAGCAGGGCCGCGAACGGCCGCTGGCCCTCGGCCAGGGCGAGCGGATCGATCTGACACCCCTGCTGCCAGACAGTCTGCATCTGGCGCATCCGCTCCTGGGGCGAGGCCAGGCCGCTGGCCTGCTGCCAGGCCGCCGCGAAACGGGCATTGCCCTCCTGCAGGCGCTCCAGGGCATCGCGGGGGGTGCAGACCTGCAACGCGCCCCGCCGATCGGGCCCGCCCCCTGGAGCCGAGCCGACGGCGGCCATTGCGTGATCCGATCCCGCCGCAACAAGGGATTCAGGTAGCGGCGCCGCGGCGACACGGCCGGCGGCCCCCAGACTCCCGAGCGCAACGACCCCCATCGTCCGAGCCGCGCCACCGAGAAGATCACGCCGCTGCATCAGCAGCCTCACAAGCTGGAGGTGCTACACCCCTAGCAGCGACCGACCCACCAGCCTGTGAACCTGCTACCGAAGGGCGGGCCAGCGCTGGCACCCCTGCTCGCGATAGACCCGCAAGCACCTGTCGACCCTCGACCAGCAGAGTACATCTGTACCATGGAAGATGGCTCTTCAGATGATCTGGCTACAATGGTGTTCAACGATTCTGAATCCGGTATCACTGATTCAGCAGGAGACTTTCCACCGTTGGATCCAGTTGGCTGGGTTTCACTGGGGGCGGGCCTGCTGGTCATCCTGATCACTTTTTTCACTTCCTACAGCCATGTCGATCTCTTCGGATTCCTACGTTTTAAGATTAATCAGCAGATCGGAATTCCTCTCCTCCTTGCCGCCATGGCGGCGCTGGTTGGCGAGGTTAAACTGGCATCCAACAATCGACGCGCAGATCAGAGTGCTCGAGAGCGAGAGGCGAGAGAAAGAATGGCAGAGGCGAGCGCAAGAGAGCGAGAAGCGAACGAAGCTGATCGAGAACGATATCGAGCGTCTCGCCGCGCTCGAATCCAAACTCGATTCCTTGTTGCTCAGTGCCGATTCCTCCTCGCAGACACCACCCGAAACCGATTGCAACTGAACGAAGCTCTGGCGCTGTTGCTGGAGGATCTCCGGCCGGCGGAGGGATGAGCCAAGACTCAGCGAGGCTGGAACAAATGACCATACCGCAGACGCTGCGGCCAGAGTAGCTGCCATGGTTCATAATACCGCGTAAGCATCCAGCACCCTCCGCACCGAATGCCCCGCCTCAGCGACCAGGAACGCCAGGAGGCGATGCGCTATCTGGAGGCGGATCAACCGTTGCCGGAAAAATATCGCTTCCTGTTGTTTGAAGACAAACGCCAGGTGGAGCTGGTCTGGAACGGCAAGACCAACACGGTCTGCAACGTGGTGCTGCCGTTCCAGACGATCGAGCAGGTGGATGAGCCTCGCGCCGAGCAGCCGCTGGATGCGATGGAGGCGCTGCAAACGGATCTGTTCAGCACCGACCCCCGCGGCCGCCAGCTCAAGGGCTGGACGAACAAATTGATTTGGGGCGACAACAAGCTGATCCTCAGCTCCCTCAAAAATGGCCCCCTGCGCGAGCAGATCGAAGCCCAGGGCGGCTTGAAGCTGATCTACATCGATCCGCCCTTTGATGTGGGGGCAGATTTTTCCATGGATATTGAGATTGGCGAAGAAACTTTCACGAAGAAGCCAAATATTCTTGAGGAGATTGCTTATCGGGATACCTGGGGACAAGGAGCAGATTCGTTTATCAATATGATCCATGAAAGGCTAGCACTAATGCGGGGCTTACTTGCGGATGACGGCAGTATTTATGTCCATTGCGATTGGCGCCTAAATTCATATTTACGGTTGATCATGGATGAGATATTTGGCAGAAGCTTGTATAAGGGAGAAATAATCTGGAAGAAAGATGCAGTTGGCAAAGGCGCCAAGAAGCAGGCCCGCCACTGGCCAAAGACATACGACAGCATCTTTCTATATGCAAAAAGCAAAGACATGTATTTCAGCGCACTTCACGGAGAGCTAACAGACAAACAGTTGAATGAGTTCCGCTATCAAGACCCCGACGGCCGACGCTTCAAAAGAACAACCCTTGGAGACTACTCGCAAGCATCAATCCATAGAATGGAGGAAGAAGGATTTATTTACGTCTCGAAGACTGGACAAAAATACAAGAAGTACTATCTTGACGAATATTCGATACCGATGGATTCAATCTGGGTTGATCTACCTGGCTTCGGTGTAGTCACTTCTTCGAAAGAGCTATTGGATTATCCAACTCAAAAACCAGAAAAGCTTGTTGAAAGGTTCATCCAAGCATCGTCTAAGGAGGGCGACCTGATCGCCGACTTCTTCTGCGGCTCCGGCACCACCGCCGCCGTGGCTGAAAAGCTCGGCCGCAAGTGGATCGCCACCGACCTCGGCAAATTCGCCATCCACACCACCCGCAAGCGCTTGATTGGCGTGCAGCGCCAACTCAAGGCCGAAGGCAAAAGCTACCGCGCTTTTGAAATCCTCAACCTCGGCCGCTACGAACGAACCCACTACATCGGTGTCAACACCAACCTGCGTGAAGAGCAACAACAGCAGCAGCTACGCCAGAAAGAAGCCGATTTCCTTGCCCTTATCCTTAAGGCCTACCAGGCCGAACCCGTTTCCGGGTTTGGTTGCTTCCAGGCCAAACGGGCAGGACGGCTTGTGGCGATTGGCCCCGTAAACCTACCCATCTCCCGTCTGTTTGTGGAGGAGATCATCCTCGAATGCCGCAAGCAGCGCCTTAGCCGCGTTGATCTACTCGGCTTTGAATTTGAAATGGGCCTCTTCCCAAACGTGCTCGATGACGCCCGCGCCAAAGGCATCGACATCGCCCCCAAATACATCCCCGCCGATGTGTTCGACAAGCGAGCTGTTGACAAACATCAGGTGGTATTCCACGACGTAGCCTATATCGAAGCAACAGCCATCCTCCAAGGGACCTCAGTCTCGATCCAGCTCAGCGATTTCTCCGTCTTCTATTCGCAAGACTCTATCTCCTTCGCTGAAGCGGGCCTGGCCGCCAGCAAGAAAGCTGGCACTCGAATCATCGTGGACAACGGCCAGATCGTAAAGCTCAGCAAAAACAGCCGCGGCCAGATCAGCCAAGAACCCCTCACCCAACACTGGACCGATTGGATAGATTACTGGGCCGTCGACTTCAACTACGAAAGCAAACGTGAGCTCATTCGCGTGCCCATCGAACCCACCTCCCAAGGCACCCTAGAAGGGCTCGAATCCGGCCAACTCCCCCTCGCAAGCTACGAAGAACGCTGGTACGGAGACTACATCTTCGAAAACGAGTGGCAAAGCTTTCGCACCCGCCGCGATCGCTCCCTCGAACTCACCACCATCCCCCACGAACTCTCGCCCGGTCGCCGCAAAATCGCCGTGAAAGTGGTGGACATCTTCGGCAACGACACCATGACCATCCTCGATCTGGTGATCTGATCCCCCATGGCCCTGCCCCCTGGTTTTCCCAGCGATCCGCACCAGGTTCTCGATCCAGCCCAGCGCTGGCTTCCCGATCCACGCCGGCCCGATGGCTCCAGCAACGAGCTGCTGCTTCCCCCCCTCGTCGCCCAGTTGCGCCAGCACGTGCAGCGCTTTCGCCAAGCCAGCTACGCCGGCGCCAGCGCCACCAGCCAGGCGCTGCTGCACTGGTGGTTTCTTGAACCCCACCTGCTGGCCAACGCCGACGGCAACCTCGAAGAGTTCAGCTATTTCTTCGCCCAGCGTGAAGCGATCGAAACCATCATCTACCTGCTGGAGGTAGCCGGCGTCACCGACAAGTTCGACCTGTTGCGCTTCGATTCCAGTGGCGAAGTCTCCGCCAACTTCTTTGATGAAACCTGGCTGCGCCTGGTGATCAAGATGGCCACCGGCAGTGGCAAAACCAAGGTGCTGAGCCTGGTGATCGCCTGGTGTTTCTTCCACAAGCTCTACGAACCCGCCTCTCCCCTCGCCCGTAATTTCCTGCTCATCGCGCCCAACATCATCGTGCTCGATCGCCTCGCCCGCGATTTCGACGGTCTGCGCATCTTCTTCACCGATCCCGTGCTACCCGCCAATGGCTACGCCGGCCGCCCCTGGCGCGACGACTTCCAACTCACGGTGCACCTCCAAGACAACGTGCACGTGGTGCAACCCACAGGCAATCTCTTCCTCTCCAATATCCACCGCGTCTACGCCGGCAACGACGCCATCCCCTCTGCCGACGACGACGACAGCCGCGACTACTTCCTCGGCAGCCGCCCCACGGGCTCCGCGCTGGATTCCAAGGTCGATCTAGGACAGATCGTGCGCGAAATCGATGAACTCGTGGTGCTCAACGACGAAGCCCATCACATCCACGATGCCGGCCTCGCCTGGTTTCAATCCATCGCCGACATCCACAATCGCCTCCTCCAGAAAGGCTCAGCTCTCAGCCTCCAACTCGATGTCAGCGCCACGCCTCGCCGCAACAACGGCGCCGTTTTTGTGCAGACCGTTGCCGATTACCCGCTCGTGGAAGCCATCGCCCAGAACGTGGTCAAGCATCCCCGCCTGCCCGATGAAGCCAGCCGCGCACGGCTGGTGGAACGGCCCAGCGCAATCTACACCGAAAAGCATGCTGATTATCTCGACCTTGGCGTGATCGAGTGGCGCAAGGCCTACGACGAACACCGCAAGCTCGGCAAAAAAGCCATCTTGTTTGTGATGACCGATGACACCCGCAACTGCGACGAGGTCGCCACCTACCTCAGCGAAACCTATGCCGATCTCAAGGGCGCCGTGCTGGTGATTCACACCAAGCAAAATGGCGACATCTCCGAAGCCGCCTCCGGCAAGGCCAAGGAAGAGCTGGATCGCCTGCGCACACTCGCCAACGCCATCGACCGGGCCGACAGCCCCTACAAAGCGATTGTTTCTGTGTTGATGCTGAAGGAAGGCTGGGATGTGCGCAACGTCACCACCATCGTGGGGCTGCGCTCCTACTCCGCCAAAAGCAACATCCTGCCCGAGCAAACGCTTGGCCGAGGCCTCCGCAAGATGTATCCCGGCGGGCTGGAGGAGGGTCTCAGTGTGATCGGCACCCAGGCCTTCATGGATTTTGTGGAATCCATCCAGGCCGAAGGCGTCACCCTCGAATGCACCCCCATGGGCCCCGGCGGAGGCGGCAACACCCTGCTGGCCATTGAAGTGGATCGCGACTCCATCAGCAAAGATCTCAACGCCCTCGACATCCCCCTACCAATCCTCAGCCCTCGCGTGGTTCGGCAGCCCAATGCCCTCGCCGGTCTCGATCTCAGCAACATCCCCTTCCAGCCGCTCCCCTATCTCAGCTACGCCGAGGATCCGTTGCGCGAGATCGTCTTCCGCGACATCAGCACCGGCGCCGTCAGCCACACCACCGTGCTTGATCCCGCCACGGTGGTGGACTACCGCAACGTGATCGGATACTTCGCCCAGACCCTCTGCCAACACACCAAACTCTTCAGCAGCCAGGCCACCCTCTACGGCCATCTCAAGCGCTTCATCCAGCACGATCTCTTCGGACAATCCATCGATCTCGAAGCAGCCAACACCCTCCGCAACCTCGCCGAGCCGCCAGCCACCCGCACGATCCTCGACACCTTCACCAAAGCGATCAACGCCGTCACCGTGCACGATCGCGGTGGCGCCCAGATCGTCGGCCAGCTCAGCCTGCTCGCCACACGCCCCTTCATGGTGAAGCCCCAGCCCTTTCTGGTGCCCCACCGCAGCGTCTTCAATCGCATCGTTGGCGATCGCGATCTCGAACTCTCCTTCGCCGAATTCCTTGACAGCTGCCCGGATGTGCTCAGCTTCACCAAGAATTACCTCGCCATCGGCTTCAAACTCGATTACGCCAAGGCCAACGGCGATCTTTCCAATTACTACCCTGATTTCATCGTCAAGCTCAGCAACAGCTCGGTGGTGATCGTGGAAACCAAGGGCCTGGTGGATGTGGATGTGCCCCACAAAATGCAACGCCTGGCCCAGTGGATTGCCGATCTCAACGCCCTGCAGACCGACGTGAGCTACGACTTTGTGTTTGTTGATGAGGCCGGCTTCCGCAACCATCGCCCCCGCACCTTCGCCCAATTGCTGCAGAGTTTTCGGGACTTCAAGGCCGTTCAACCCTGACCTGCCGAGATTCCACCCGACTGGATCGATCAGCTCACGGCGGGCACAGTCACGCAGCCCGCGGCGGCCCTGGCAGCTCAGAGCAGGGTCACCTTGCCGCTGGCGGCTGCCTTCTTGAGCACAGCGCTCCTGTCGGTGAGCTGGCTGGCTGCGTAGCGCACGTTGCCCTGAATGGCGTGGGTGAAGGCATCGCCACTACGGAGGCTGGCGCGGATCCGACCTTGCGGCCAGGGGCGAACGACGCCCAGGCCGGATGTCACTGCGTCGGCTCGCGGCACTGCAGCGGCACGGCCCGATGGTGGTGGCGTGAGAAAATCGCCGATTGCTTGCGGTTCACCATGCGCAGCCACGGATGCGGCGATCTGCGGGCCGACCAGGTCGGCCAGGCCGTGCAGCTCTGCGGCTGGGTCGATCGGCGCCGCGACCACGGCGGCGTGATCTTCATCGACCTGCGCGACCGCAGTGGCACGGTGCAGATCACGGTGGATCCCGAGCTGGCCGGCAACGACCCTGGGGCGCGCGAGGCCTTCGCGGCCGTGTTCGAAACCGCCAGCCACCTGCGCAATGAAACGGTGCTGCAGGTGCAGGGCAGCCTGCGGGAGCGGCCGGGCGACTCGGTGAACGAGCGGCTGGCCACCGGCCGCTTTGAGGTGCTGGCGGGCTCCATCACCGTGCTCAACGCCGTGAAGGGCAACCTCCCCTTCCCCGTGTCGGTGCACGACGAGGAGAACACCCGCGAGGAGCTGCGGCTGCGCCACCGCTACCTGGATCTGCGCCGTGAGCGCATGAACGGCAACCTGCGGCTGCGCCACCGCACCACCCAGACGATCCGCCAGTTCCTGGAGAACGAGGGCTTCATCGAGGTGGAAACACCGATCCTCACCCGCTCCACCCCCGAAGGCGCGCGCGACTATCTGGTGCCGAGCCGGGTCTGCGGTGGCGAGTGGTTCGCCCTGCCCCAGTCGCCCCAGCTGTTCAAGCAACTGCTGATGGTGGGCGGCCTGGAGCGCTACTACCAGATCGCCCGCTGCTTCCGCGATGAAGACCTGCGCGCCGATCGCCAGCCGGAGTTCACCCAGCTGGATATGGAGATGAGCTTCCTGGACCAGGAGCAGATCCTGGAGCTCAACGAACGGCTGATCGCCGCGATCTGGAAGGCGGTGAAGGGGGTCGAGTTGCCGCTGCCCTTCCCCCGCCTCACCTGGCACGAGGCGATGGAGCGCTACGGCACCGACCGCCCCGACAGCCGCTATGGCATGGAGCTGGTGAATGTGTCGGATCTGGTGGCGGACATGGGCTTCAAGGTGTTCTCAGGGGCTGTGGCCGCTGGGGGGTCGGTGAAGGTGCTGCCGATTCCGGGCGGCAACGAGGCGATCAGCAATGTGCGCATCAAGCCCGGCGGCGATGTGTTCAGCGAGGCCCAGAAGGCCGGAGCAGGCGGCCTGGCCTTCATCCGGGTGCGCGAGAACGGCGAGATCGACACGATCGGCGCCATCAAGGACAACCTCAGCGAAGCGAAGAAGGCCGAGCTGCTGTCGCGCACCGGCGCCACCCCCGGCACCCTGCTGCTCTTCGGAGCCGGCGACACCGCCACGGTGAACAAGGCCCTCGATCGGGTGCGCCAATTCCTGGCCCGCGAACTAGGGCTGGTGCCCGCCGACCGCGACAACAGCGCCTGGAACTTCCTCTGGGTGGTGGATTTCCCGATGTTCGAGTTCAACGCCGGCGAAAACCGCCTCGAAGCCCTGCACCACCCCTTCTGCGCCCCCAACGCCGAGGATCTGGGGACCGACCCGGAGCGCTGGGCCGACACCCTGCCCACCGCCCGCGCCCAGGCCTACGACCTGGTGCTCAACGGCCTAGAGCTGGGCGGCGGCTCCCTGCGCATCCACGATTCGGCCCTCCAGCGCCAGGTGTTGCAAACGATCGGCCTGCCCCTGGAGGAGGCGGAGCGGCAGTTCGGCTTCCTGATGGAGGCCCTCGACATGGGCGCCCCACCCCACGGCGGCCTGGCCTTCGGCCTGGATCGGATGGTGATGCTGCTGGCCGGTGAGGAATCAATCCGCGACACGATCGCCTTCCCGAAAACCCAGCAGGCCCGCTGCCTGATGACCCAGGCCCCCGCCGGAGTAGCCGCCAAACAGCTCGAGGAGCTCCACGTGGCCAGCACCTGGGTGGAAGAAGAGGGCTGATCGAGCCAGGCAGGCCCCCCAAGCAGGCGCCCCGGAAGCGAACCCAGGGGACTGTGGGAAAGCTCTGCCTGCTGACCCGGGCTAGACAACGCACCAATCCGATCCAATCCGAAAGCTATCCCGATGAAAGTGCACCTTCAGCCGGGGCTCTGCTCAGGGTGGAGGGATCGTGACGTGCGTTCTTGGCTGGCTCCTCCTCCACCGATCTGGTGCGGCAGTACCTCCAAGAGATCGGCCGGGTGAACCTGCTGAGCGCCGAGGAGGAGCTCACCCTGGCCCGGCTGGTGCAGCGACGCGAACGGCTGCTGGAGCAGCAAGGCGATGGCGACCTGCCGCGCTGGGCCGACCGCTGCCAGCTCAGCCCCGCCGAACTGCGCCTGGCCCTGCACCAGGGGCGCCGCGCCAAGGAGCGGATGATCCAGGCCAACCTGCGGCTGGTGGTGGCCGTTGCCAAGAAATACCTGCAGCGCGGCATGGAGCTGCTCGACCTGGTGCAGGAGGGCACCCTGGGGCTGGAGCGGGCGGTGGAGCGCTTCGATCCCACCCGCGGCTTCCGCTTCAGCCCCTACGCCTACTGGTGGATCCGCCAGGGCATCAACCGGGGGATTGCCAACCAGAGCCGCACCATCCGCCTTCCCGTCCACGTCAGCGAAAGACTCAACCGCATCCGGCGGGCCCAGCGGCTGCTCGCCTCCCGCCTCGGCCGCAGTCCCACCATCCGGGAGGTAGCCGCCGAGCTGGAGCTCAGCGAAGCGGCGGTGCGCCTCACCCTCGAACGGCAGTCGCGGCCCGTGTCGCTGGATGTACGGGTGGGGCGCGACCAGGGCACGGATCTGGGCGACCTCCTGGAGGACGACCACGCCACCCCGGAGCAGGAACTCGCCCGCGAGCAGCTCCACGATGATCTGGAGTTGCTGCTGGAGGAGCTCAGCCTGCGGGAGGCCACCGTGATCCGCCAGCGCTTCGGCCTGGAAGACGACACCCCCCGCACCCTCACCGAAATCGGCGTCAACCTGCACCTCTCTAGGGAGCGGGTGCGACAGATCGAATCTCGGGCCCTGCTGAAGCTGCGCCAACCCCGCCACCGCAACAGGATGCGGGACCACCTCAGCAGCTTCGAATGAACGGAGCCGTTGCGGAGCCACCTCCGGGCGGCTATTGCGACGCAGCCGGCTAGAACCCAATCATCAAGCCCCAAAACTTTCTCCTTCATCCAGCCATGCCATCCAGCGCCCTCCCCATCGACATCGGCATCCCCGCCGAGCAGCGCCAACAGATCGCCACCGCCCTCGGCCAGGTGCTGGCCGACACCACCGTGCTCTACGGCAAGACCCACGGCTTCCACTGGAACGTGACCGGACCGATGTTCAACACGCTCCACCTGATGTTCATGGGGCAATACACCGAGCTCTGGAACGCCCTCGATGTGATCGCGGAACGCATCCGCGCCCTCGGCTTCCCCGCCCCCTATGGCGGCCAGGCGATCGCGGCCCTCAGCACGATCCCCGAAGCCGAGGGGGTGCCCGAGGCGATGGCGATGGTGCGCGAGCTGGTGGCCGGCCATGAGGCCGTGGCCCGCACCGCCCGCGGCGTCTTCGCGCTCACCGAGGAAGCCAACGACCAGCCCACCGCCGACCTGCTCACCCAGCGCCTCCAGATCCACGAAAAGACCGCCTGGATGCTGCGCAGCCTGCTGGAGGGCTGAGGGCCCGCCGAGGGGGTGGCTGGCTTCGGCCGGTCGGCGCCCGCTGCGCGGGCGATACCGGCCTCTCGCCAGCCACCCCCTCGGCGAGCAAGGAGTGTTTGGGGCTCCCGGGCCGAGCCGATGCCAGGGGCGCCTCACCTTCAGGCGCCCGGTAGATTGAGAGGTCAGCCGAAGATGCCATGACCTCCCCCTCCAGGAGCCAGAGCACGAAGTTCGTCTTCGTGACCGGCGGGGTGGTCTCCAGCATCGGCAAGGGGATCGTGGCCGCCAGCCTGGGGCGGCTGCTCAAGAGCCGCGGCTACACCGTCTCGATCCTCAAGCTCGATCCCTATCTGAACGTGGATCCGGGCACGATGAGCCCTTATCAGCACGGTGAGGTATTCGTCACCGAAGACGGCGCCGAAACCGACCTGGATCTGGGCCACTACGAGCGCTTCACCGATACCGCCGTGTCGCGCCTCAACAGCGTGACCACCGGCTCGATCTACCAGGCGGTGATCAACAAGGAGCGCCGCGGCGACTACAACGGCGGCACCGTACAGGTGATCCCCCACATCACCGGCGAAATCCGTGAGCGCATCCATCGGGTGGCCGCCAATTCCAGCGCTGATGTGGTGATCGGCGAGATCGGCGGCACGGTGGGTGATATCGAATCGCTGCCCTTCCTGGAGGCGATCCGCGAATTCCGCGGCGATGTGGGCCGCCGCGACCTGGCCTACGTGCATGTGACCCTGCTGCCCTTCATCGGCACCTCCGGCGAACTCAAAACCAAGCCCACCCAGCACTCGGTGAAGGAGCTGCGCTCAATCGGCATCCAGCCCGATGTGCTGGTCTGCCGCAGCGACCGGCCGATCTCCGCCGAGCTCAAGGCCAAGATCGGCGGCTTCTGCGGCGTGCCCAGCGGCGGCGTGATCCAGGCCCTCGATGCCGACAGCATCTATGCGGTGCCCCTGGCCATGGAGCAGGAGGGCCTCTGCCGCCAGGTGCTCGATGTGCTCGACCTGCCCGATCACCCCAGCGACATGGTGCGCTGGGCCGAGCTGGTGCAGCGGCTGCGCGATCCCGGCCCGGCAGTGAAGGTGGCCCTGGTGGGCAAGTATGTGCAGCTCAATGATGCCTACCTCTCGGTGGTGGAGGCCCTGCGCCACGCCTGTCTGGAGCGGAACGCCTCCTTGGATCTGCGCTGGATCTGCGCCGAGCAGATCGAGGAGCAGGGGGCCGCTGACCTGCTGGAGGGGATGGATGCGGTGGTGGTGCCCGGGGGTTTCGGCAACCGGGGCGTGGATGGCAAGGTGGCGGCGATCCGCTGGGCCCGCGAGCAGCGGGTGCCCTTCCTGGGGCTCTGCCTGGGCATGCAGTGCGCCGTGATCGAGTGGGCCCGCAACCAGGCGGGTCTGGAGGGCGCCACCAGCGCCGAGCTGGATCCGGCCAGCCCCCATCCGGTGATCCACCTGCTGCCCGAACAACAGGATGTGGTGGATCTCGGCGGCACGATGCGCCTGGGGGTCTACCCCTGCCGCCTGGCGCCGGGCACCCTCGGCCAGCGGCTCTACGGCGATGAGGTGGTCTATGAGCGCCACCGCCATCGCTATGAGTTCAACAACGCCTACCGCAACCCCTTCCAAGCCGCCGGCTACCGCATCAGCGGCACCTCCCCCGATGGCCGCCTGGTGGAATTGATCGAACTGGAGGGCCACCCCTTCTTCACTGCCTGCCAGTACCACCCCGAATTCCTCTCGCGGCCCGGCAAGCCCCACCCGCTGTTCCGGGGTCTGATCGAGGCGGCGCAATTGCGGCATATGGATGGGAAGCATCAGGAGGCGATCACGAGCGTCCAACCGCCGGCGGCGACGACAGCGTCAGCCAAGTGATCGATCAGTCAGCGAGCTGGTCGCATTATTTCTTCCCATCGGTGGCATCGTGATCTGGGGCAATCGTCAGCAGGCGAATGAAATCACCGTCTCGGTGAGCCGTGGCACGGCGTGACTGACTGATCCGAAGTGAATAAACAACGTCAATCCCTGCAGGCGGCTTGATGCTCTTGATCTTTTCCCATTTGATGCCCTGGTCACGGTATAGCTGATTCCAGCTCAGCTTGCGGATCTTGTTCAGGGTGTCCAAGGCCGCATGGCGCTCGTTTTTCTGCAGGCTCAGCAGCTGCTCCTGGAACACCGGATTATTCAGATCGAGCCTGACCGCGGCATCACGGCTCGCCATGGCCGAGGCGCGTCAGGGTGTCCTGCAGCCCAGCATCGGCTGGCCCATGGCTGACGGACCAGGCCATCGCGGCTTGCAGGTCTGCTGCAGGCGAGGGTTCGTGCAGCCAGCGCTCATTGTCTGGAATGACGGTCGCGGTGCGAATAACCCAGACACCGGGTTCACGTTCTTCCACCAACACATGGCGGCCGGCGTATTGCTTGCCCAAGGAAATCTGTCCGTTGCTGCCAACAAGCTTCAGCGCGGCGGGGTGGGCTGCGGCAGCCATGGCCGGACTCTCTGATCGTTCTGCACGAAAGTCTACGGTTCGTGTGGCACCAACTGTTCGCCAGACCAAACAGCGGGCTCTGCAGCAGGGCTGCAGCCTCAAGCAGCTGATCGCGCCGTTCATTCGTCTGGGCCTCCACTGCGACCCGTCCGCCGACAACCATGTCAGCAGCGAGCTGGTCAGCCGCGATGCGGCGGATCCTGCCGCCACGGCGGCTCGGCTGGCAGGCTGACGCGGTCATCCCTTGCAGGCCCCTAGAGCGTGTCCGCCTTGGCTTCGTTGTCCCTGCCCGTCGTCGAGACCTTCCACTCCCTGCAGGGCGAAGGGCTCCATGCCGGCCGCAGCGCCTTCTTCATCCGCCTGGCGGGCTGCACGGTGGGCTGCCCCTGGTGCGACACCAAGCACTCCTGGCCGCAAGGCAGCCACCCCCGCCGCAGCCTGGCGGAGCTGGCCGGCGAAGCCGCAACCGCCGCCGCCGCCGGTGCCGCCTTCGTGGTGATCACCGGCGGGGAGCCGCTCCATCACGATCTCAGCGGCCTCTGCACCGCGCTGCGGCAGACAGGGCTTCCCATGCCCCTACACCTCGAAACCAGCGGCGTGGATCCGCTCAGCGGCCGCTTCGACTGGATCACCCTCTCGCCCAAGCGCCACCGCCCCCCCACCAGCGAACTGCTGGGCGCCTGCCAGGAGCTGAAGGTGGTGGTGGAGCAGGCCGAGGATCTGGAGTTCGCCGAGGCGATGGCCCGCGCAGCCCTGGCGGCGGCAGGTCCGCGGATGGCGGCGGGAGGAACGCCCCCACACCTGCTGCTGCAGCCGGCCTGGAGCAACCCCACGGGCGAGGCCCTGGCGGTGGCCTTCGTGCAGAGCCATCCGGGCTGGCGCCTGAGTCTGCAGAGCCACAAGTGGCTGGGGGTGCGCTGAAGGGCTGGATGGCTCCAGGTGCCGCAGCGGGCCGCCGGTGGCACCGATCAGCAGATAGGCACTAGTTCAGGAGCCTCTGCGATTCAGCGTCCATCACCCTCTTGCTCGCACTCCAATGTGAAATTCATGGCCGATCCACCACTGCCTGGCTCAGTTTCTATGACAGGTATTCGGCTAACGCTCCAGATCAGAAGCGGGCAGAGACGTGGGCATAGTCAATACATTTTGCTCCCGTCTGCTGCGTCTGGATGTTAGCCTTCGCCTCATTTCGATTATGCAGCAAGTTCGACATACCCAACGGCACATGACGGCTCGGGTATTTCCATGCCATCCTCCCGCAACCCGTCCAAGTGAAATGAAATTGCATCGCGTATCAGCTGTTCAGCCTCAAAGGCATTATCCCCAGTTGCGATACAGCCTGGGAGGTCTGGCACGTAGGCCGAAAAGTTTTTTCCAGCCTTCTCAATGACTACTGCGTACCTCATGGCTGTTCTGAACCTCGGAGACCTGCTTGCTTCAGGATACTCATCTGAGTGCCCTTTGCAAGCTCATCGGACGGCTTACCAGCAATGGTTACCCTTCCTGGCTTGCTTGGATGCTTAAATTGACGATGACTCCCTCTCTGGGCCACTTGAAACCAGCCATCATCCTTGATCGCTTTGAGAACCTCGGATACTTTCATCTCATCGCGTAAAGCGCTACGCCAGGCAGTAGGATTTTAGAGCAAAGCCGATCGCTTGCTTTGCTAGAGTTCACATACAGTATCTTCCAAAATCTTTGAGCTGACAACAATATCCAATATTGTCAGAGTCCTGCAGAATAGAATGAAGCCAAATTAATCAATGTCACATGATCTCCAGCAGCTTCTTGATCTGCTAGCTCGGAACTCAGGGCAGCCGGACGCATGGATTTTGCGTAAGGCTAACGCCAGCCATGAGCCACGCGAGGGACGAGCGGCGGCTGCATGGCCTTGTTCGCCCTTTACTCCGTCTTTCTAGCGATATATACACCATAGCTGACGTAAGCCTTGTATCTCTCATAAAGGTCAATTTCCCGTTGTTCCGCGGATACAATCTTGCGTGCTTCTTCACTGTTCCCGTTCCGGTTCAGGAAGCCCTCAAACCTGGCCTGCATGGGTTGGCAATACTCGTCTAGCCAGCAATATTCAGGCAACACGAAGTAACCAATGGGCGAATAGCCATGTGTCTCTAGAACCCTGATCTTGGCCGAAGCCACATCAATTTCGGAATACTCGCTATCCCAGTGTTGCTGGAGTTCTGCTGGTCGAGAGTCCGTGAGCCATGTGATCTCGGAGACAACCAACAGGCCACCCGTTTTCAGGAACCGGTGCCACTCAGCTACGCCCTTTTTAAATCCGATATTGTAGATGGCACCTTCGGACCAGATGATGTCGAATTCTTCGGCGGCGAATGGCAGGTCATCCATAGAACATTCAAGCGCCGATATCCGGTCTGCAACCCCTGAGCTTTCGGCTTTGTCATTCAACACGTCCAGAAAGTCCTGTAAGAAGTCCACCGCCGTGATTTGAGCATGCAAGAGCCGGGCAAGAAGAACGGCAGATGCTCCCGTGCCGCACCCGATATCCGCAATCTTCAGCGGTGCTGCTCGGTCGACCATGGCCAGATTGAGTGCCTTTTCCGTCTCGGCATCCCCACCTGGTCCCTGCCTAGAACCATGCTTGTGAAGGTCGATCAAGAGTTTGTAATCATCCATAGCGACATTATGCTTTGTCAGGCGAACGCTGCCCCTGAGTGGCAGGCCAAGAGTATCTGGTACCCGAGGTGAACTCCTGAAGGCCTGTCCTCTTACGGGGCTTGTTCGAAGGTGTCACATCTCCACACGCACCGTATGCGGACCTACGCATCATCTGCAATGCTCAAGTCACTTCTACTTCGCTTCTCACACTCGCGCTCAACTTCAGTCCCAGGGCCGTGACCACTTTCAGGATGGTATCAAAGCTCGGACTGCGCTCTCCAGACAAGGCCTTGTAGAGGCTCTCCCTGGAAAGTCCTGAGTCTTTGGCCACCTGGGACATCCCCTGGGCCCGTGCAATGTCGCCCAGAGCCTTGGCAATGAAGGCCGCATCGCCATCCGCCTCCTCGATGCAGGCTTCCAGATAAGCCGCCATCTCCTTTGGTGTGCGCAGATGCTCGGCAACGTCCCACGGGCTGGTCTTGGTTTTCATCAGGTCTCCTCAGTCAGGTTGGCAGCCAACAGCAGGGCCACATCAATGTCCTTGACTTGTGAGCTCTTGTCTCCGCCAGCCAACAGGATGATCAAGGTGGTTCCCCACTGCAGGTAGTAGACCCTGTATCCAGGGCCGTAGTTGATCCGCAACTCCGACACGCCGGACCCAACGGGTCTGACATCCCCAGGATTGCCACCGATGAGGCGCTCGATCCTGGCCAGAACCTTCGCCCTGCCTCTCAGATCACGGAGACCCTCAAGCCATCGGACGAACCGCTCTGTCTGGCGGACTTCAACCATCCACCGACTGTAGCCTCTTGGCTACGGCCATGCAACACCGCCTTGCTGGCTCCCGTCAAGCACGTCACATCCTTCGAACGCTGCCTCTGAGTGGCAGGCAGGGAGCTTGGCTTGGCGAAGCAGAGAGCTGGTGGCGGCCTGACCACTCGAAGGGCTTGTTCGAAGTTTCCTTTCATTACAGCTTCCAAAGACTTCAAGTGCTGTAGTTATAATCAAGCTCGCAGAATACCGATCATGAATCCAAGGCTCTTTTTTAGGTTGGCTTATCAGGCTGCCACCTATTCTAGAAACAGGCGATATGTACGATTGTCATTGGCCGAGATTGATCAGACCGCTCAAACAGCAGCAGAACAAGAAGACATACCTACGCTGCTCGATCTTTTCGAAGAGCTTCTCTTCAGGCGATTAGAGCCAAAGAAGATATGGAGTATCAAAGCCTATATTATTTACAGGCTTGCCGCTATTGACGAAGTTAAGCTGGCTCATGATACGACAATTGCCGATTTAGCCCATGTCAGATCTAATTTGATAAATAAGTACAGAATTATATCATCTAATGATAAGAGTAATTCGCCAACATCGCTTACAGTAAACGACAAGCCCGCTAGTCGTGAAAATCTCGATTTCTTAATAGACAAGAAGCAGTCCCATCAACTCATCGAATCTGAACATGATGAATCAGGTAAGGACTTAGCCTCAGAGTGTCAAGACAACGACGCCATAAGTCTTGAGCCATGCCAAGATGTTGATCTTCTACTGCAAAGATTGGCCTCTGGAAAGGCAATACTATTCACAGGAGCTGGCTTTTCACGTGGAACTGCTAATATCGAAGATCTGGAGCCACCGCTCGCATCTGATTTAGCGCTTATGATTTGCGAGGCAGGTAATTTTCCTGCCTGCAAGGATCTTCGGTTTGCAGCTGACTACTTTATCTCGACTCATAAGGATAAGACCAAGCTGATTTCCCTGCTCAAGCGGCAATTCGACCTCAAACGCGTTAATGATACACATATTAGCATCTGCCAGGTTAACTGGCGTCGGTTTTATACTACAAACTATGATAAATCTATTGAAGTTGCAGCGAAGGAATCTGGAAAGGCCATCGAATGTATAGATATTCTATGTTCGCCCAAAGAATACTATAAACGTGAAGGTCTTTGCGTGCATTTAAATGGATCACTCGATACACTGACTACAGAATCACTTGAGACTCGTTTCAAGTTGTCTTCTTCATCTTATGTCTCTGCTGATGCATTTACAGCCTCAGAATGGCTTTTTTATTTTAGGAAAGATTTAGAGCGAAGTACTGCCATAGTCTTTGCAGGCTATTCAATGTATGATATTGAGATTCAGCGAATTCTTCACGATAACAGTACACTCAAGGAAAAGACATACTTCATCACAAGACCAAACCCCTCTCACGACTTATTACATACCTTATCAAAATATGGTCACGTACTCCCAATTGGTATCGAAGGCCTAGCTCGCTCAATTTCAGCCAACGCTAGCATTTTCAATAATTCTATCAACTATAATGCAATGCAATCTCTTGTCGAATGTGAGTTGCAGGCCGATCCTATAGACATTAGAGATGCTACGGTTGAGACATTCTTTATGTATGGGGATATTGACGATTCACTAATTGATGAAGCTGTTTCGGGAATTCAGAGAGTTCCTTACCTTATACTAAGGGATCAGGCAACTAATATTTTCAACCATATATGCAAAGGCAAGAATATCATCGTTTATTCCGAACTTGGGAATGGAAAGACTACGCTAGTTCGTATCCTACGGACGATGCTGCTAGTTGAGGGTTATCGCGTCTTTTATGTCGGTGATCTAGAAGAGGACTTTATCGGAGATCTTGATTTACTAATGAAGTCGAGCCAGCAAGTAGTAGTCATAGTTGACGGGATTGAACCCTGTCTTGATGTTTTGATGCATCTCTCCTATGCTCAACCTGAGAATATCCATTTCTTAGCAGCAGCAAGAACAGCTGACTTTGAACGTATCGGACCTAAGTTGCATGAACTAGCTCTTAACTATATACCAATCTGCGTAGATGAACTTTCCGAGGAAGATGCTCTTGGTTTCATACAGATAGTTGACAACTTAGGCATGTGGGGGAGTGACGCTGGTAAAAGTGTTCAGCAAAAACTAAAGATACTTCGACAGGATCACAATAATCAACTTTCTCTAGCACTGCTTCACTTATTTAAGGCTCCTCAAATCAGGGATCGTCTTAATAGTTTATTATTGAAACTACTGGAGAACACTACTTGCAAACAGATTATCTTTTGCATCTGTGTTCTTTCAATACTCGATATTCCAGCCGAGCAATCGCTTATTGCAGACCTTGTTGGCAATGACGAGATATTTTCTCTTGACCTACTTTCAAATCCGAGTTTTAAGCAGATATTTAGAGTATCGCACAATCACGTTTCTTCTAGATCGGGCTTATTCTCTATGTTTATTATTCAAACATACTTTAGCCCTTCTTATATCACTAAGCAGCTGCAGGGTATAGCACAAAAGTTGAACTCCTATAAAAAGAAAAACTCTTCACAGGACAAGATCTTTAAGGCTACTTTGAGATTCTCATTTATAGAGAGATTGCTTCCTGGCACCCAAAAAAGAAGCACACTACTCGAGCATTATGAGAATTTAAAAGTATCGGTTCCATGGCTCAAATCGGACCCCCATTTTTGGCTTCAGTATGCTATGGCTAATATAACATTTAAGGATTTCTCGAAAGCGCAAACATTCTTGGATCAAGCCTATTCGTTAGCATTTAAGAAGCAACACTACGATACACAAAATATAGATACACAGCAAGCGCGCTTGCTAATCCTCAAATCAATAGGTGAAGCTGATGCAGCATCTGCATTTTCATTGTTTGAACAAGCTCATCGTCTGATGATTAAGCTCGATGAGAATGTCTATAAATATCGCCAAGTCCCGCTTTACAAGGATTTTCATGACGCCTGGGGACCAAAGCTCTCTAGAAAGAATGCTATATTATTCCAGAGATCGTGCCAGCGAATATTCTCGGATATTAACTCAGCGGAGAGTCGATCGATAATTGATCACACCTCGATCTCCCAGAGTATCAGAGCGAAAGATGCTCTTAGCGAAATTCTTCTTCAGTCTCAGTAAAACTATAATCTGCTCTTGGCTCACGTAGAGAGATCCATAACTGCTTTGCAGTCCAGGTATCAGCGACAACAGATGACTTTCGAAGTCTTTTTGTCAGGTTCCGAGAACCACGCCTCAAGTAACTCGTCTTTCCGTGAACCACTTTGCGGCATCGGTCTGGATACCAGCAAAACCATTGCGCTGCAGTGATCCTTGCCGAATGCCACTTATGCTTAGGCATGATTTGCGGGTCAGATCACCTTATGTTCAGAGAGATACACAACCGAAATCTGATGAACCAAGCATGCATCAGCACGATTGGAGGTCTGGGTACGCAGTCTGACTAATTCGGTTCTTCGAACGCTGCCCCTGAGTGGCAGGCCGGGAGACTGTGGTGGAGCCGCAGAGCTAGTGGTGGCCTGTCCACTCGAGGGGCTTGTTCGGCATGCGACGCCTTGTAGCGGGCGCTGACGACAAACTGCGCTAACATAGAGAAACTAACCGGAGTGAGCAAATGCCTTCTCCACGCCAAGGTCTCCCTAGGCCTGAACTTTCATCGCTGCAACACGAAGGAGTTATCAGCAGGGTTCTGGATGATGGTTACGCTTATGTAGATGAAACTGGGCCTACGCGCAAAAGATATATCGTCTCGTTTAGCCGCAGCATCCCCAACTACCGCGGTGAATCTGCAAGAGAGCTGAGGCTTTCACGCGGCACCGTTGTTCGCTTTTCTAGGGTTGGGAACGAAATCCAACGTATTGCCGTGGGCCCAGACTTTGAGGAGTTTCTTGATAGACGCTGATCGTGCTCAATAAAAATCAATGCCATATTTAGATCCTCGCAATATAGACCCTAATTCTTGCCGGCGCTGGGTTCCGCGGACGTTGCCAGCTGAAGTTCGAGAGTTTGGCTTTTATCCAGACATCGACTTGCTTAAGCCCGGCGATCTTGTCTTGGTAAGAAATCTCAACGGAAATTGGACTCATCGACTTATCGAGCGCTTTCAGAAAAAGCTTGGATACCATGAACGTGATTTTATCTGGCATCATGCCGCAGTCTACCTAGGTGTAGATGGCAAGATCTGCGAAGCAGATCTAGATGGCGTTCGCTACGGATCTTTAGATAGATACTCTACAGGTAACCACTTCATAAGAATAAGAAGGGCTCCCAATCTCAGCGACAACCAGCGCTGGCAAATTGCAGTGAAATCGCTGGTAGAGCTTAACAAGAGATATTCAGTCGAACATTTGTGGGAATTGTTCAGGCTTGCCCAATTCAGACTAGGACGTGCTCCCACCAAAAGAGTGAAGCCACCAAAGGCAGCAAGGATATGCTCGGAGCTCTACGAGGACGCTTTTTGCAAAGTAACCGCAGAGACTCTTTCTAATCCTGATGATGGTGAAATAACGCCAGCATGCCTGAGCCGCACTGATAAGCTTGAGGATGTCTCAACTAACTGGCTGCTTATCTCGTAGAATCTTACCGCGCAAGGTTGGCGCCGAACGCTCCAGATCAGAAGCGGGCGAGGTTCTCTGCATTGCAGCTAGCCTTTGCTCCCGTCTTCTGTATCTGGATGTTATGCAGTACCGGCATCACGGCAGGTCATGCGATTTTATACACATTCGAAACGCTGTCAATAAAGCTAGGAAGTACAGATGCAATTCCAACCCGAGATTTTACCTCATAATCGTATGCCCTCTTTTTCTCGTCATCATAATGTACACCTATTACAATCTTCGGTTTTGATCCAGATTTGAGGATTGTGGAAGTCAATGCAAGGAGGGACGGGTGGCTTAATTTATTGTAGTGTTTTATTTCTTTTTCGATCTGCCTTACAACATCTTGATTTAAGCCGAGCGACTGACATCTTTTGCTTAACGTAGTTATAGATTTTGTCTCAGAGTACTTGTCCTCAAGAATTCTTTGTCGAATATGAGGATCACTCGACGCCAGAAGACATGTTGCCATGCACTCCAACACGTATCTCTGAGAGTTACCGGAAGCAACAAAATACCCACAGATAAATAGCTTCATTGCTAAAAGGTGATGATGCAAAGCCGCATACGAGTACGCAGTTACGATTGCTGATGATTCATCTCTCGTTATTGCCTGATCTAGCTCGCTCCACCTGGTGAATGCAACATCCATATGATGAACAAACTCTTCGAGCATCTCCTCATACATCTCCATAAATACAAGCTGCACATTCGAATCTCTTATGCCAACCAGTTCCTCTCTCAGAAGTTGGCGTAGGTCAGGATTCACTTAGTCACTCCTGGCTTAATTCTCATGGTCGCGGGCCTCTCGCATATCTGCATAACGAATAAGGATAGATCGTGCGCAGCCACGATCTATCCGCAGTTGGACCAGCCTGCAACTCTAGAGACTGGGGGACACTGCAGAAAGATCGGGCCGTTTTACAGGTTTGCTTCCGCTTTGCGGTAGGTCCTTGTGCGCATGGCAGCGGGCACGGGATGGGGCCTCTTCTCCAGGACTCAGCATAGGGACACGGCAAAACGACAGGCTGCCTTTCTGCGGTGAAAGACCGCCTGAACGGCCTGATTGGTTTTAGTGATAAGAATCTCTTCCTGCTCTGATTGCCTGTCTCAGCAGAGGAGGGGGCTCAGATGTTTGACCCGCACCGCCAGGATTGTCATCGCCACGCCGCAGTGGGGGCAAAGGACAGCAGGCCTGCGCCTCGGCTCCATGGGTAGGGGGAGCACAACCCTCAGCAGCAGCTGGAGCAACTGCACCAGCTGCTTGGCCAAGCTGTGCAGCAGCCCGTAATCCCTCACTCGCCGGAAGCGCCGGGGCAGCACATGTTGGAGCAACAACCAGAGGAACTCCCCGCCTGGCACGGTTTGGATCACCTCCTCTCCCTCGTTGGTCTTGATGCGAAAGGTAACCTGCCCATCTTTGTCAGAAAGGATGTATTTTTCCGGCAAGACGCCACGATACAAATAGCGGCCAAGATAGGCGAGGGCTTCTTTCCCTTGACCAACCGCCTTGCAATCCGCCACCCACTCATTGGGCAGGGTGGTGTTCACCTGCAGGCCGAGCCGACGCATGCCATCAAACCATTTGGCACGAAATACCTTGGCAAGATTCCTTTCTGGGAAGAGAAACTGATCTCCCTTGCTGCGCCATTCCATATCTTTTTTATTGACCGCTCCAGCGGGAACAATCAAGTGGACATGCGGGTGATAACCAAGCATGCGATTGTGGGTATGAAGAACGGCATGAGCACCTGTTTGGCCCTTGAGTTGTGGATCCCGACGGGCAAAGCTATCAATCGTTTCCCAAGCTGTTTTCAACAACAGGTCATAACAGATTCTCTGCTTAGCCCAGAACAAGGGTCTCAGTTCAGCTGGCACCGTGAAGGTGACCATGAAATAGGTCACAGGCAATAACTTGCCCTGTTGCTTCTCAAGCCATTGTTGGCTTTCATGGTGTTGGCAGTGGGGGCAGCTGCGATGGCCGCAGGAGTGGGGAATTCTGAGGTTTGTCTTGCAATCCGGGCATTCCAACACCATCAGATCACTACCCTGCCGCCGGCAGCGAACCATGGCCCGCAAGGCCTGGCGATGGCTGGGCAGCAGTTCTGGGCCATGCAGGAGTTCCAACTCATCCAGGTGGTTTTCAATCACAAGAGAAAGAACTGTCATGGCTCATCCTCCCAGCGCAGCTCAAATCCAGCCAGCAAGCTTTCGGTTCGATCAGTATTTTGCTCCCTCAGCACTTTTGTGATATGAGCATAGCGGGCAGTGGTGCTGATGCTCTTGTGGCCCAACGAACCTTGCACCAGTCGCATTTCCATGCCCAGCTCCATGAGATGGGTTGTGTAGGCGTGACGCAGGGAATGGACGGTAATGTGTTTATCAATGCCACACTCCAAACGAGCCGCTTTAAACGCAGCTTGGACGCCACTCGCATCCATGTGTTTACTTGCTGGAATCGGAGACTGAAATCTGCTCCCTTGCGGACTGGGAAAAAGCAGGCGCGGATGACGGTGTGTCGGCCAGAACCTGCGTAAGACGCGATAGGTCATCTCAGGCAGAGGAACATAGCGATCTACACCACCTTTGCCATCGCGGATCAGCACACGCTGCTGCTTATAATGAATATCGTTGACCTCTACAGCCAAACCCTCAGTGATTCTTAGGCCAAGGCTATAGACAAACAATAGGAAGACGCGGTAGCGTAATTTGCGAACAGTATTGATGGCTAAATGCACTTCCTCGCGGGTTGGGATGTCGGGAATGCGATAGACGCGGGGAGGGCGAACAATCTTGATCCATTCCATCTCCCGATCTAGCACGTAGCGGTGAAAGAATTGCAGAGCAGAAAGGGTGACTTTAATCGTGCTCCAGGAATAGCGCTCAAGCATGGCCGAAAAAAAATCTTTCAGCTCAGTAGGGGTTAAGTCATCTGGAGAACGATCAAAGAAGTGGCCAACACGTCGCATTGAAGAACAGTAGCTCTCAATGGTTCTCGTGCGGAGGCCATGAAGCTTCATGGCTTGAATCATCTCCTCATAACGAGATTGAAAGCGTTCCAACTCGGATGAATTCATGGCAGCAGCTTCCCAGGAGGAAGAACAAATGAATTAGCCCCTGGCAGAAGGAGCTTCTCCGAGTGTCCTGCTGGCTCAGCCCGCTGTTCTGATCAGGATGAACTCTTGGGCGTTGCGAGGCAGAGGTATCGGCTGCTTATAAACTACTAACGCTAAAACGAAGTTGATAGACTAAGCGTACTTCTTCAATCTGCCGCGCAGCGGCTGAGTCCAACGCTCAAGATCAGCGGCGGGAAGAATCACCATGCATTTGCAATGCGCCTTTCGTCCCGTCCGCTGTATCTTGATGTTAGGTGGGCTTCTATAGTCTCTCCAGCTTAACCCGCAAGCCCGCAAGTTCAATAGAGAACATGCCGACGGACTGCCTGGGGGCTTGTTGGAGGCCTTATCATTGCCGCATGGCTCCCCAAGCATCCCCCACGGCCTCTGTTGGGCAACCTAGCTCCAAGTCAAGGCTCCGCTCGCTTGAGCTGTTTGCCGGTGGCGGTGGGATGGCATTGGGGCTTCATGCTGCTGGGTTTCAGCATTCTGCTTTGATTGAGATTGACTCTAAAGCGTGCGACACCCTAAGACATAATTCTCGCTGTTGGGAGACACGCAGAATAGACAACCAAGCATGGGTAGCCAATGCTGTCATGCTCCAGGATGTTCGTCATATTGAGCTTGATGCTATTGAAAGCCGTGATTCATTGGATCTACTTGCTGGAGGGCCGCCATGTCAGCCATTTTCACTTGGAGGCGTTCATGCAGGAATGAATGATACCAGGAATATGTTTCCTGCTGCTCTTGACTTGGTTAGACGATGCAAGCCTAAATTGGTATTGTTTGAAAATGTAGCGGGTCTACTGAGAAAGTCGTTTTCTCCTTATTTTGATTATGTAGAGATGCAGCTTCGAGATCCAGCTTGCATCCCAAGGGCTGATGAAACTTGGGCTGAGCATGCGCAACGACTCAGTGACCGCTTTTCACGTGACTGTAAGCCGGGTTATTACGTTACCAGGCAACTTTTGAATGCGGCTGACTTTGGAGTCCCTCAAATTCGCAAACGTGTAGTTTTAATGGCTGTCCGGACTGACATCTCCGACCGGCCCCTTCCGCCGATTACGCCCACTCACTCTGAGGCAGCGCTTTATTATTCTCAGTTTGTTACCGGAGATTACTGGGATAGACACAACATTCTAGCTCCGCCAAGCCCAAACATAACCAAGGCAAAGAGTTCACCCAAGCAAGATGATCTCCTCTCATCCAAGCTCAAGCCTTGGCAGACAGTTAGGGATGCAATCGCGGGTTTGCCAGAACCTATTGACGGAATCCAAAGTCATGACCATTTAAACCATATTGGAATACCAGGTGCTCGCTCTTACCCAGGACACACAGGATCGGATATCGATTTGCCAAGTAAGACAATTAAGGCTGGCGTCCATGGCGTATGTGGTGGTGAAGCCATGATTCGTTTTCATGATGGAAAACTACGCTACATGACTGTACGTGAAAGTGCACGCATTCAGACATTTCCAGATGACTACGAGTTTCTTGGAGCACGCTCTCATGCAATGAGGCATATTGGAAATGCTGTTCCTGTAAAGCTTGCTAAAGAAATTGGGCTCCATATGAGATTCCATTCTGGAATGTAGCCTCCCATGGCAAGAGATGCTGCCATCACATCCCAGATTATGGGGAAGATTAAGAGAAGGGATACAGCGCCAGAGCTGATCTTGCGAAGAGCATTGTACGGCATGGGTATACGGTATCGAGTCGACTCAACAAAGATCTTCGGCAGGCCAGATATATCGATTGTGAAGTACAAGCTTGCAGTGTTTGTGGATGGTGACTTCTGGCATGGGAACGAGCATAATATCCGAGGATTATCCAGGCTCGAAGATCTGTTTCCAACCAACTCAGATTTCTGGTGTAAAAAGATCCAGGCTAATATCGAGCGGGATAGACAGGTAAGCCAAAGGCTTTCGCATGAAGGGTGGATCGTAATTAGACTATGGGCTTCAGCAATACTTAGCAATCCTAATGAAGTGGCGGAGTCCATCTATAGTATACTCGATAAGATAAGAGTAACTGGTAATTCTAAGAATTCTTACTCAGAGCCTTCATCGTGACACTTGTTAATAGATTCTCTGATGGATGCGGCTTTTTCGAGTTTGATATCGCGACTCCTCTCTTTGAGCAGTTGTCTTCCGACTTTGATCTCCTTGCACCTCTGCCACTACTGGACTCGAACCTGATTACAGTAGAAGAAAGGCCGGGAATCTATGGCCTGCACCATAACGGCTCATTGGTTTATATTGGCAAAGCCGATGAGAGTGCTAAGACGAGGTTGCAGAAGCATCGGCGTCAGCTACAAGGAAGACTTGGGATCAACCCAGGCGAGGTCAGTTTTCGTTGTCTTCATTTTGCGCACACATGGGATGCATTTAAGCCCGAGTCATATATGATAACTCGCTATTCGCCAAGTTGGAATTCACGCGGTTTTGGCCCTAACGATCCAGGCAGAAGGCGGGACAAGACTCAACTTGCAAATAACCACTGGCATGTCCTCTATCCTATTGACCCTGATTATCGATGTCCAGAAATCCCCTCGGGAACTTACGACTTACTAGAGTTGCTTAGGCTGATTTGCAGGCACGCCCCATTCTGGATCAGATTCCAAGGCAATAGAAATGGTGATACTGACGAAGAGAGGCGCTTGTACGAACAAGCTCACACTGACTTCTCGGCATCCAGGGTGATAATTGTTCCAAGTGATGGCATGAGTGTGCGGAGCCTTCTTCTTTTGGCAGTTCAGGCGTTACCTGCACCTAATGAATGGCAGCTGACTCTTCTTCCAAGTCATATTCTTCTCTATAGAGAAAGAGGAGAATCCTATCCGAGAATGCAGTCGCTTTGGCCTCAGGCCGGCACCACCTAACGCTTATTGGATGGTTTCCGTGAACCACTGTATCTTCCGCGACCACTTCCGTGAACCCCCTCTGTGATCTTCAGCGAAATGCGGCAACCGCAAGCCTTCTCGGGCAATTCTGTTCGTGGTGAACAGTGGTTATCGGACCCGATAACCACTTGTAGCCACAGCTACAGTTGATCGGCAGGGCTGATGACGCCCATCGGGCCGCGTTTGAGAACGTGCGTATAGATCATTGTGGTGTTCAGATCGGAGTGGCCCATTAATTCCTGAATGGTTCGTATATCTTGCCCTCGCTCCAGTAGATGAGTCGCAAACGAATGCCGAAACGTGTGGCATCCGACAGGTTTGGTAAGGCCAGCATGGGCAACGGCTTTTTTTACGGCCTTTTGGATCACACTTGGATCTAGGTGGTGGCGACCTTCCTTGCCAGTGGCCTCATCTTTCCAGCGGTTCCGCTGCGGAAATACCCATTGCCAACACCATTGCTGATCAGCATGGCGGTACTTTCTCGCCAAGGCGTATGGCAGCACTACTGCTCCCCAACCTTCCGCGAGATCATTCTGATGGAGACGGCGAACATTCAAGAGATGTCGTTGTAGCGCTTTGCACTGGCTTCCAGGTAGCAGGGTACGACGATCCTTGCCGCCTTTACCATTCCTTACCGTCAGTTCTCTGCGTTCGAAATCAAGATCCTGCACTCTCAAGCGCAAAGCCTCCATCAAGCGAAGCCCACCTCCATAGAGCAACCCCACCACCAAGGCAGGGTCGCCCTCCAACCGCCCCCTTACAGCTCTCACCTCCGCCTCGCTTAACACAACCGGCAACCGCCGTCGTGTCCGTGCCCGCACCACCCCCTCCAGATCCAGATCCCGCTCCAGCAGTTCCCGGTAGAGAAACAGCAGCGCCGCCAGCGCCTGGTTCTGAGTGGAGGCGCTGACCTGGAGCTCCACCGCCAGGTGCGTGAGAAAGGCATTCACCTCCGCGCTGCCCATCTCCCGCGGATGGCGCAGCTGGTGAAACCGCAGAAACCGCCGCAGCCATTGCTCATAGGTTTTAACTGTGCGACGGGCGTAGTGGCGGGCCTGCAGTTCCTCTCGATACCGCTTGACCAGGCCTGGCGGACGGGCGCCAACCGGTGGAGGGCCTGGTGGGGGTTCAGGTGTGGCCATAGTCATCCATCTGGATCTTTCCCCTCAGCATTCCCAGCCGCGACCGCGGCGCCATGCTGAGAGCACCCATCATTCACCGCCGCTAAGGGCACCCACCACCCATGGACCAACCCTTTGCCCACACCCTGAGTTTTGACGACCTCGAGGTGCTCGTGCTGGTGGAAAACGGCGGCGCCACGCCCCGCGAGGTGGCGGACTCCCTCGGCATGGACCTGGAAGAGTCAAAAGCTCTGTTTTTCGACCTGTTGCGGCGCGGTCTGCTGACTTGCCAGGAGGAATCCACCACCTTCCAGCTCACCCCCATGGCCCGCAGCCTGCGGAACGATGAAGCCTTCAGCGCCGCGGCCTTCGCGGCGGCTCTCACTGGGGCGGGCACCAAAGACCAAGGCTGAGCCCGACAAGCCCGCTGGCTGCCGTCCACCTCGTGCCGGCCTCGATGCCCTGCAGAACCTTCTCGGGCGGCTGTTCGCCGTACACGACCTGCTTGAGCAGATGGCGTAGCGCTTCGGTGCGCGTTCGCAGGCCGATGCCCTGGCGAAAGCTCGGCACTGGAGCTGCTCCGCCAGCGCGAACGCGGTCGTGAACAGCGGCAGGCTCAATAAACCATCGCCTGGGCGGTGAACTCCTTGATTTCAAAGCGCTCGGCCTGAGCCTCCGGACTCACCACCACCAGCCGCAGCCGCTCTCCCTGCAGTCGCGATCGAGCACCCGGAAGGTGGCGCGGATGTTGCCGCAGGGGCGGTCCTTGCAATACACCTCGAAGATGCGGGCCATGCGGCCGCCGAACAGCTTGGGGGGATTGCAGTCGTCGGTGCACCAGCGGGTGAGCACCCCATCGGCGCTGGTCTGCCAGCCCATAGAAGCCACCCCCCAGCACGGCCAGACCCGCCATCAACCAGGGCACACAGCCGCTCAGCCCTCGGGAGCGGCGGGGTGATCGCTGCTGGTCCAGGTCGCGCTCGCCGGAATCATCGGGCCCGTGGAGCTCGCGGCCGTCCTGCTCCTCGAAGAGGTTCATGGGAGACCACCCTCGGCCAGGAAGTATTTCCGCTGGGGATCCTTGGCACTGGTGCCAATTTCGCGCACCAGCCCGCGATCGATCAGACGGGCCAGCCGCGTGCGCGTGGCCCGGGCCGACAGGCCGATGATGGCGGCAATCTCACGGGTGGCCAACCCCTGGCCTTCCATCAGGCTGGCGAGGATCGCCTGCTCGGTGGCGTCGACCACCGTTGGCCCCACGGGGAACGTGGGAATGGTGACGCGAAAACGGGTGGCGATCTCCTCGAAGATCGGCGGCGGCAGGCCGGCGTCTCGGCAGACGGCCGTCATCCGTTGGATGCCGCTGCCCCATTGCTCGATCAGCCCCAGCGCCTGGAAAACGCGGCCAATCACGCGATTGCGCAGCTTGGATACACCATGGAGCAGATCCTCCACCGTGAGGCCGAAGGGCAGCAGGCCGGGATTTTCGATCTCCAGTCGGTCATCGAAGATCGACAGCCGGATCGGTGCACCCCGCTGGGAATAGTCGGTGTGGACCACCGCATTGATCAGGGCCTCGCGCACGGCTTCAGGGGGCAGGCTCCAGCGGTCGGTGCGGCGCACAGCGCCGATGGTGGCGCCATGCCAGGAATGCTTCTGCACAAAAGTGATCGCTTCCTCCACGGCCTGCACAGGGAAAGAGTGGATCTCGAGCCGATCCAGGATGCGGCTCTTGTCGCTGCCGGCGAAGCGCCCGGCCTGAATCCAGGCATCGGGAAAGTGCCGCTCGCGGTCATGGCCGAAGAGGATCATGCCGCCCACGGTTGGGACCTTCTGCCCCTGGTGGTCGCCCACGAGCCGCAGGTTCTCCAGGTCGCGGCGGAGGAGGGAGCGGAAGGGTGCGAACGACTCGGAAGCCGCTCGGAAGTCGATGGCTTCCGAGCTGAGCCCCGGAAAGGGCTGCTCATCGAAGCCCTCGCCCCGGGAGAAACGCCGCAACTCCTCGATCAGCTCGGCATCAGCGCGGCGGTTGGTGGAGCCCACCCGCACATACACACCGGTGCTGGCACCCTCGCGGATCAGGTGATGGGGGCGGCTCGGGCTGGGGTACACCTGCAGGGCCAGCACCTGGGTTTGCCGCCAGGGCAGGATCTCGATCTCCGGCACGAGCCGAGGGCTGATCCGGTCACTGATGAGGTTGGCGAGTCGGTCCTCCTCATCCAGCGGGTCGGACACGCCGCGCACGTTGCGGCCGCGATCCTCCACCCCGATCAGCAGGGTGCCGCCGGCCGTGTTGGCGAAGGCCACGATCGTTTTCAACGCCCCATCCGGCGAGGAGAGATCACGCTTGAACTCCAGCGTCTTGCCCTCAGGGCGCTTAAGCAGGTCGAGGAGGCCCATGCTGCTCGGAACTATACTCGGAAGCAGCAAGCCTTGTCATTGTTCCGAGTTCCCCGCTGAGTGCGGGGCATGGGTGGTGAGCCGGTGAGCCCAACGCTTATTGGATGGTTTCCGAGAACCCCGCCAGCGCTCCTGCTTTTGTCCGATATCCACATGGTGCGATTGCTACGAATCGCCCTGCAGGACGAAAGAGGGGCCGGCCCTGAAAGGCAGGCACGACATCAACGCTTAAAAGAGTTTCTGGCGGACCTACGCATGGCCTTGGCTAGGTTCTTCCGAACCTTCGAACACATCGAGAAGCTGGGTGATGGAGGGTGATCAGGGTGTGGGGTTTGACAGGGCTTCGATGCCCTGCAGAACCTTCTCGGGCGGCTGCTCGCCGTTCACGACTTGCTTGAGCACAGATGGCGCAGCGCCTGGGGATGCTCAGGCGGCGCGAACGCGGTCGTGAACACCGGCAGGCTCAGTAGACCATCGCCTGAGCGGTGAACTCCTTGAGTTCAAAGCGCTCGGCCTGGGCCTCCGGACTCACCACCGCCAGCCGCAGCCGCTCTCCCTGCAGTCCATCCTTGCTGGCGGTGGTGGTGCCGATCTCCTTGCCGTCGCGATCGAGCACCCGGAAGGTGGCGCGGATGTTGCCGCAGGGGCGGTCCTTGCAATACACCTCAAAGATGCGGGCCATGCCGCCGCCGAACAGCTTGGGGGGATTGCAGTCGTCGGTGCACCAGCGGGTGAGCACCCCATCGGCGCTGGTCTGCCAGCCCATGGTGCGGAGCTCCTGCCGCTCCCGCTCCCGCAGCTCATCGGTCGAAAGCTTCTGGGCCGCCCGGAACTGATAACCCCAATAAAAGCCACCCCCCAGCACGGCCAGACCCGCCATCAACCAGGGCACACAACCGCTCAGCCCTCGGGAGCGGCGGGGTGATCGCTGCTGGTCCAGGTCGCGCTCGCGGGAATCATCGGGCCCGTGGAGCTCGCGGCGGTCCTGCTCATCGAAACGGGCGTCGCGGCGGGCATCGCGGCGGTCGTCGCTGCGGGCATCGCGGCGGTCGTCGCTGCGGGCATCGCGGCGGTCGTGGCGGAACGGCATGGGACGCGATGATTGGCGGCGGAAAGGGAGAGACGAACACCTGGCGGGCGTCCGGTTGGCGTCGATCGCGGCGAAATCGCCGCAGAGCCCAGCAACCGTTCCAGGGTATGCATGGAGCCCAGACGGTGCACCCTTTTCCACTTCCTGAGCGCCGATCCAGGGCCGCCTCAAGGCCCCCAGATCCCCGACCTGCCCCCGCTGTTCGCCGAAACCAAACCCGACGACCCAGTCACAGGGCGATCGTGGCCTTCGGCGCCCGGACCCCCTGCGAAGGGACCACCCGGCTCAAGGCCCAGAACCGGCAGCCTCCCAGGAACCTCAGAACTCCCGAGCCGGCCACTGACGCCGCTCGGCCTTCCAGAGGCGCCAGCGCAGCTCCAGATCCTTCGGGGCATAAAGAACGATCGGGCGGCTCACGTCGTAGGGCACCACGAAGGGCTTGCCGCCCATCGGCACAAAGGCCCGCCGCTTCGGCTCCCCGGGGGGGCAGGCCATGCGGGTGGAGGCCAGCGGGCTCACCTCGCTGATCTGCACCACCCGCAGCTGGGTGCCGGCCACGGGCTGACTGCGCATTCGGCCCGAGAACATCACCTGGTTGCAGTCGAGCTCGAGGTTGCGGCCGGCGATCAACTCCACACGCCAGTCGGCCGGGTTGGCGGAGAGGGCCGGATCCGGGCTGGGCGGCAGCAGGCCACTCAGCTGGATCACCCAGCGGCGCTCCCCGGGGGCCGGGGCGGGATAGGGCTTCAGATCCAGCCGAGGAATGGCCAGGGCCGGAGCCGGAGCGAGGCTGGTCCACAGGGGAAGGAGCCCCGCCAGCAGCAGGCAGGCCCCTCCGGCCCAACGCTCCCAGGTCGATCGAAGAGATGCCGATCGATGAGATGCCGATCGCCACAGGAAAGCCGGCCGGGCACCTCCACCGGAACGCAGGCAAGCCATGGCGCGGCAACAAGGGATCCCCCGCATCTTGATCAACCGGAACACCGGCGTCGAGGCGGAAGGGGGCCGGAATCTGCCAGCCTGACCCCATGGCAGCCCCACCCCCCACCACCGTGGCCCTGCTCTCCGGGGGCCTCGACTCCGCCACCGCCTGCGCCCTGGCCCTGGAAGCGGGCCACCGGGTGATTGGCCTCTCGTTTGACTACGGCCAGCGCCACCGCCGCGAACTGGAGGCGGCCGCAGGTGTGGCCAGGGCCTTCGGACTCGCGGAACATCACACCGTGGCCGTGAACCTGGCCGCCTGGGGGGGCTCCTCGCTCACCGATTCCCACCTGGCATTGCCCACGGGCGGGGTGGTGGAGGGTGCGATTCCCAGCACCTACGTGCCGGGGCGCAACACGGTGTTCATCGCCATCGGCCTCAGTCTGGCGGAGGCCCGCGGCGCCCAGCGGCTGGTGCTGGGGGTGAATGCGATCGATTACTCGGGCTACCCCGACTGCCGCCCCGACTACCTCGAAGCCTTTCAAAGCCTCGCCGATCTCGCCACCCGTGCCGGCCGCCAGGGGGAGGGCAGCCGCCTCTGGGCGCCCCTGGTTCACTGGAGCAAGACCGAGATCGTGCGCCAGGCCCTGCGGCTGGGGGTGCCGATCGCCGACACCTGGAGCTGTTACAGCGGCGGTTCGGAACCCTGCGGGGTGTGCGACAGCTGCCGGATCCGCGATGCCGCCCTGATCGAGGCCGGCCGGCCCGACCTGGCCAGCCGCGGGGCATCGGCCGCGCCGCCACTGGTGGAGCCCACCCCCTCCGATCCTTGAGCACACCGCGCCACCGCCTTGATCTTCCCTGGTGGGAACCCTGGAGCCTCACCCGGGCCCTCACCCGCCACGGCGGCCGGGAAGGCCTCGTGTTGCTGGAAGGGGATGGCTCGACCTTCGGCCAGCGGGCCGTGCTGGGCATCGATCCGATCGAGCAGGTGCGCTGCGAGGGCCTGCCTGGGGAGACCGGTGCCAGCGATCCCTTCGCGGCCCTGGCGGAGCTGGAGCGGCGGGGTGGGCCGTGGCTGGGTTGGCTGGCCTACGAGGCCGGTGCCTGGGTGGAACCGGCCGACCACTGGCGCCCCGGCGACATGGCCACCCTGTGGGCGGCCCGCCATGATCCGCTGATCCACTTCGAGCGCTCCAGCCGGCGCTGCTGGCTGGAAGGGGAGGATCCCGATCGGTTGGCGGCGATGGCGGCCCGGCTGAATGCCCTCGGAGCCCCACCCGATCCGAACGACCGGCCTGCCGAGCCGCCTGGCGGCGGTCCAGGCCGTGATCTGCCTCCAGACCCCGCGATGGCGGCGATCCCGCTGGAGGCCTGGCAGTGGCACACGCCACCGGAGCGCTATGGAGCCCAGGTGGAGACCCTGCTCGGCTGGATCGCCGCCGGCGACATCTTCCAGGCCAACCTCACCTCCTGCTGCGAAACCAACCTGGCGGAACCACCGGATCCCCTGGCCCTGCATGGCAGGCTGCGCCGGCACTGCCCCGCTCCCTTCGCGGGCCTGGCGATCACGGCGGATGAGGCGGTGGTGTCGGCCTCCCCGGAGCGCTTCCTGCGCTGCGATGCGGCCGGGAGCGTGGAGACCCGGCCGATCAAGGGAACCCGCCCGCGCCATGGCGATCCCACCGCTGATGCGGATGCCGCGGCGGAGCTGGTGTGCGATCCGAAGGACCGGGCCGAGAACGTGATGATCGTCGACCTGCTCCGCAACGACCTGGGCCGCGTCTGTCGGCCCGGTTCGATCCAGGTGCCCCAGCTGGTGGGGCTGGAGAGCTATGCCCAGGTGCACCATCTCACCTCGGTGGTCACGGGGCAGCTAGCGGCGGGGAAGAGCATCACCGACCTGCTGCGGGCCTGCTGGCCGGGGGGCTCGATCAGCGGCGCGCCGAAGCTGCGGGCCTGCCAGCGGCTGGCCGCCCTGGAGCCGGTGCCGCGGGGCCCCTACTGCGGCTCCCTGTTCCACCTGGCCGCCGATGGCAGCTTCGACAGCAGCATCCTGATCCGCAGCGTGATGGTGAAGGGGCGGCGTCTGCGGGTGCAGGCGGGGGGAGGGGTGGTGGCCGATTCCGATCCCGCCGGTGAGGCCCTGGAGATGGGCTGGAAGATCCGGCCGCTGCTGGAGGCCCTGGCATGAGCGGCACGATCGCCTGGATCGCGGCAATCCCGGCAGAAGAGACCACCGCAGCGGCCTCGCCTGGCCCAGCGCCATCACTCCCCCAGGGTCAGTGGGGCGATCCCGGCGAGCTGGCCCTGCCCCTGGGCGATCGGGGCCTGCTGCTGGCCGATGGCCTGTTCGAAACCGTGCTCCTTGAGGAGGGCCGGCTCCAGCTGCTGGAAGAGCACCTGGAGCGCTGGCGCAGCTCGGCTGAGCTGCTGGCGATGGCGCCGCCCCCGGACCACACCCTGATCCTGCCGCTGGTGGCGGAGGCCATCGCCCGCAGCGGCATTCGCACCGGGGCGCTGCGGCTCAACTGGAGCCGGGGCTGCGGCGGCCGGGGGCTAGATCTTCCAGCTCCGGCGCAGGCCGCTCCAGCCCATCGCTTCTGGCTACAGCTCACCGCCACCGCCCCCCAGTTCGAAGCGGTGACCACCTGGATCAGCCGCGAGGAGCGGCGCAACGCGGCAAGCCGGCTGAGCCGCTGCAAGAGCTTCGCCTACACCGCCCAGGTACAGGCCCGGCGGGAAGCCCACGCCGCCGGCGCTCACGATGCCCTGCTCCTCTCCAGCCATGGGCAACTGTGCTGCGGCAGCGCCGCCAACCTCTTGGTGCTCCACCAGGGCCGCTGGACCACCCCACCCCTGGCCAGCGGCTGCCTGCCTGGGGTGATGCGCGGCCGCGCCCTCTGTCTCGGCCGCGCCGACGAAGGCTCGCTGGAGCCAAGCGACCTGAAGACATGCGAAGGAGCCGTGCTGATCAACAGCCTGGGCTGCCGGCCGATCCACCGCTGCGATGGCACCGCCCTGGCACAGGTCCCATCCGGCCAGGCCGAGCAGCTCTGGCGGGAGCTGCTCAAAGAAGCCAGGCCCTGATCGGGCCCTCAAGCCTCCGGAGCACCGCACCCGGCAAGCCCGAACCAGCTAGCCCCTGCGTCCCGATCCGGAACGGCCTCAACGGCAGCCCTGCACCGACACCCGGTAGGTGAAGCCGGTGGCGGCCATGTTGTCGCCGGAGCCCACCTTGATGTTCACCTGGCTCACCTGCTTGCCGGGCACCGCAGGCACGAGCTTGCCGCCGCCGGTGCCGGGCTCAGGGGCGATGTTGGCGTTGAAGACCCTCAAGTTGGAGCCATCGGTGAACTTGAGGTAGGCCTGCACCGGATAGGTGGCGCTCTTCGAAGAATCGGCGGTGAAGAAGAGTTTGTAGCTGCTGTAGGGCCTGGTCACGTAGAAGTCCGTGTTCCAGTTCGGCCGGCCGAGGGGATTGCCCATGCCGATCGTCTTGGTGACGATCGGAGACACACCATCCCCACCCACCGGCGAAAGGAATTCACAGCTGCCGGCGAGGGCGGCGGGAGTGGCCAGGGTGGAAGCGAGGGCGCCACCCAGCAGCGAAGCCAGCGGCGCCAGGTGCGATCTCAAGAGGGGAGAGGCCATGGTGGGGGGGGTGGGGGGTGAGAGCAATGGTTCCATCAACCCACGGCAAGCCTCCCGAAAGAGGGGCAGGCCGCATACAGAAGCAAATGAACACCGCCCAATGAACACCGGAGCAAACAAACACCCGCCGCTGCTCAGACGCTCAGGAAGCGCTGGATCACCTCCTTGCTCAGCTCGCTGCTGGGGCCGCTGGCCACCACCCCACCCTTCTGCATGGCGTAGTACCAATCAGCCTGGCGCACGAAGCTGGCGTGGTGTTCCACCAACAGCACACTGATGCCTGTCTCGCGGATGATGCGGGCCACGGCCCGCTGGATGTCGAGCACCACGGAGGGCTGGATGCCTTCGGTGGGCTCATCGAGCAGCAGCAGGCGGGGCTTGCCGAGGAGGGCCCGGGCGATCGCCAGCTGTTGCTGCTGACCGCCGGAAAGGTCGCCGCCCCGCCGGTTGAGGAACTTCTCGAGCACCGGGAACAACTCGAACACCAGCGGATCGATGTGGCGATGGCGGCTGATGCCACCGGGCCGGGCCTCCAGACCCAGCAGCAGATTTTCCCGCACGCTGAGCTGGGCGATGATCTCTCGCCCCTGGGGCACGTAGCCGATGCCACCGCGGGCACGCTGATGGGGGGGTTGGGAGGAGATATCCTCGCCAGCCAGCACGATGGAGCCACTGCGCTGCTGCAACAGGCCGATGATCGACTTGAGCAGGGTGGTCTTGCCGACCCCATTGAGGCCGATCAGGCACACCATCTGGCCGGGAGCAATCGAAAGATCGACATTGCGCAGGATGTGGCTTTCGCCGTAATACACATTCAGGTTGCGAATGCCGAGAAGATCGCCGCCTTCGTGGCTGGGATGGGCCAGGGATGGGGGGGTGGTGATCACGGTCATGGCTGCAGCTCACTGGACGGGCGATCGGGAAAGCTGGAGGGGGGGGCGATTCCGGGCTCCAAGTCATCTTCAACGCCGAGATATACCTCAATCACGCGGGGATCACTCTGCACCGTCTCCATGCTGCCCTCGCAGAGCACATGGCCCTCGTGCAGCACCGTGACCGGACTGTCGAGGTTGCGGATGAATTCCATGTCGTGCTCGATCACCAGCACCGTGTGATCCCCCGCCAGGCTGCGCAGCAGCTCGCCGGTGCGCTCCGTTTCCTCATCGGAAAGACCCGCCACCGGTTCATCCACCAGCAACAGATCAGGATCCTGGGCCAACAGCATGGCGATCTCAAGCCACTGCTTCTGGCCATGGGAGAGGCCACCAGCCAGCTGCTGGGCCTGGGGCGCCAAGCCCACCACCTTGAGCAGGTGGGCCACCCGATCCTGGCTGCTGCCATCGAGACCGCGGAAGAGCAGATCGAAGGGGGAGCGATGGCTCACGGCTAGCTCCAGGTTGCGGCGGGCCGTGAGGTTCTGATAGACGCGGGGGGTCTGGAATTTGCGGCCGATGCCGAGCCGGGCGATGCGATGTTCGCTGGTGCCCACCAGGGAACGCCCCCGGAAGAACACATCGCCCTGGGTGGGGCGCACCTTGCCGGTGATCACATCGAGGAAGGTGGTCTTGCCGGCACCATTCGGACCGATCACCGCCCTCAGCTCACCGGGTTGGAGGCTGAGGTTGAGATCGTTGAGCGCGAGAAAGCCATCGAAGCTCACACTCACGCCGCGCAGTTCGAGCAGGGTGGTCATCGCCCACCTCCGGTGACGGAATCGGGGGAAGACGGGCCCTCCAGGGCTTCACGCTCTGCCAGCACCGAAGGATCGAGGTCTAGGCCGGGATAGGTGGCGCTGCGGGGCGGCCAGCCAAACATGGCCAGGATTTGGCCTGGGCCCCCTTGGCGCCACCAGCCCACCAGCCCATCGGGCAGGGCCGTCACAACCAGCAGGAACAGGGCCCCCTGCACGAACAGCCAGGTTTCGGGAAGCTGTTCGCTGATCAGGCTCTTGGCGTAATTGATCAGCACGGCGCCAAGCACAGCCCCCAGCAGGGTGCCGCGGCCCCCCACCGCCACCCAGATCACCATCTCGATCGAGAAGGGCACCGCCATGAACTGGGGGCTGATGATGCCGGACTGCACGGTGTATAGAGCGCCGCTGATACCGGCCAGGGCTCCCGCCACGGTGAACACCAATGTCTTGTAGGCGGTGGGGTTGTACCCGGTGAAGCGCATGCGGGGTTCGTCGTCGCGGATGGCCACCAGGGCATCGCCAAAGCGGCCGCTGGTGAGCCAGCGGCAGAGCAGCCAGGCCGCGATCACCAGCAGCACGGTGAGCCAGAAGAGGTTGCGCTGCATGGCATCGGAACCCACCAGCTCCCCGAACACCTTGGCGGTGTCGGTCTTGAGACCGTTGGTGCCGTTGATCAGTTTCTGCTGGCCATTGAAGAAATTGAAGAACACCAGCAGGGCTGCCTGGGTGAGGATCGAGAAATAGACCCCCTTGATGCGGTTCCGGAACACCAGAAATCCGAGGATTCCAGCCACCAGAGCTGGAATCACCCAGATGGCCACCAGGGTGAACAGCGGTGAGCTGAACGGCTGCCAGAAGGCCGGCAAACTGTTCACGCCATACAGACCAAAGAACTCCGGCAACTGACCGGGTTCGAGGCTATTGAGCGAAAGATGCATGCCGAGGGCATAGCCACCGAGGGCAAAGAAGATGCCCTGGCCGAGGCTGAGCAGGCCGGTGTAGCCCCAGATCAGGTCCACACCCAGGGCCACGATGCCAAGCGATAGAAAACGGCCTAGCAGATTGAGCCGGAAGGGAGGCAGGATCATCGGCAGGATCAGGGCGGCCGCCACGATCAGGATCCAGGGCCACCAACGGCGAACAAAGGCGGGCGGTGTGGCGGAAACAGGCATGAATCAGGCCTCCACCATGCGGCCCTTCTGCGGGAACATCCCCGCCGGCCGGAACTGCAAAAACACCATGATTAACACAAACACGAGAACCTTGGCCATCGAGGTGGTGGCGAAGAAGCTGATCACGCCATTCAGGGCCGCCGGCATCGAAGGCCACAGCAGCAGCAACGATCCGGAGCCAATCACGTAATCGACGATGCCGAGCACAAAGGCAGCCACCACCGTGCCCCAGAGCTTGCCGAGGCCGCCGAGCACCACCACCATGAAGGCCAGCACGATGTAATTACCGCCGAGGTTCGGACCCACCGAACCCAGCAGGGACACCGCAACGCCGGCGATGCCCGCCAGGCCGGACCCCACGAAGAAAGTGAGCGCATCCACCGTTTCGGTGGGGATGCCGAGGCAGCTGCTCATCGAGCGGTTCTGGGTGACGGCACGGATCCGAATCCCCCAGGCGCTCTTCTGCAGAAACCAGTTCACGCCCACCAAGGCGAGGGCCGTGAGGGCGAGGATGAATAGCCGGGCTGTGGGCATGGTCACCCCGCCCAGGTCGATCGAGCCCCGCAACCATTCCGGGGCGGTCACGTCGATGTTGCGGGCGCTGAACCAGGGCTGGTGCAGAGCCCGCTGTTCGCCCAGCAAGGAACCCAGACCAATGCCAACCGCCAGGGCCACAATCCAACTGCCAGCCTTGAGCAGGGGCGTCCAGCGCTGGCGCCACCAGGCGGCCGGGGTGAAGCGGGGGGCCAGCAGGCCCAGGGCCACGGCGGCCAGCAGGCCGAGGAAGAAGGCGGTGGACACCGATCGCACGAACTGCTGCAGGATCAGGCTCACCCCCCAGGTGGCGAGCAGGGTTTCTAGCGGCCGGCCATAGAGGCGACGGATCACCGTTTTCTCCAGCAGCAGGCCCACCAAGCCGCTGACCAGAAAAGCGATCGGGATGGAGATCAGGATATAGATGGGGAACAGAGCTTCCAGCGGGCCGGACTTGAGCAGGTTCTGCACCACGAAGGTGGTGTAAGCACCGAGCATCATCAACTCGCCATGGGCCATGTTGATGACACCCATCAGGCCGAACACCACGGCCAAGCCGAGGGCGGCGAGCATCAGCACCGAACCGATGGCCAGCCCGTTGAAGAGCGTGTCGAAAAGAGCTGTCATGGTGACCCGCGCCGGCGGGACAACAAAGGGTCAAAAGAAAAAGGGGGGGATCTGGGCCCCCCCATCAAGGACATCAACCTGGAGGCTGAGATTCAGAGCTTGAACTTGCCTGCGTCGGGGCGCTTCTGGGTGTGGTCGCAGGTGTAACCCTTGGTTTCGGGCACGAACTGGTTCCAGGCCACGGGCTTCACGAAGCCCTTGTTCTCGAGGATCTTGAACATGCCATCCTTCTGCACCTCGCCGATCAGCACGAGCTTCTCGATGTGGTGGTTGGGCTGCACGGTCACCTTGCCCTGGGGAGCGTCGAAGCTCACGCCCACCATGGCTTCGCGCACCTTGTTGTCGTCAACGCTGTTGGCCTTCTCCGCGCCCAGCTTCCACAGGTACACCATGGTGTAGGCGGCCTCGGCAGGGTCGTTGGTAACCCGCTGGGCGCCGTACTTGGCCTTGAAGTCGGCGGTGAACTTCTTGGAGGCGGGGGTGTCGAGGCTCTGGAAGAAGTTCCAGGCGGCGTAGGTGCCTTCCAGGTACTCAGGACCGATGGCAGCGATCTCCTCTTCGGCGATCGAGAAGCTCATGATCGCGTAGCCATTGGCGGGAGTGATGCCGGCGGCCTTCATCTGCTTGAAGAAGGCCACGTTGCTGTCGCCGTTCAGCGTGTTCACGATCACACCACCCTTGGGCAGGGCCTGCTTGATCTTGGCGATGATCGGCGCCACCTCGGTGTTGCCGAGGGGGAGGTAGTCCTCACCCACCAGCTTGCCGCCCTGGGCCTTGAGTTGCTCCTTCATGATCGTGTTCGCCGTGCGGGGATACACGTAGTCGGAGCCGACCAGGAAGAAGTCCTTACCCTTGTTCTTCAGCAGCCACTCCACGGCGGGCTCAGCCTGCTGGTTGGGGGTGGCACCGGTGTAGAAGATGTTCTTGGAACACTCCTGGCCTTCGTACTGGATCGGGTAGTAGAGGAAGGCATCCTTCGACTCATACACCGGCAGCATGGCCTTGCGGCTCGCGGAGGTCCAACCGCCAAAGACCACGGCCACCTTGTCCTGGTCGATCAGCTTCTTGGATTTCTCCGCAAAGGTGGGCCAGTCGGAGGCGCCGTCCTCTTCGATCGGCACGATCTTGAGCTTCTTGCCATCGATGGCCACGCCACCGGCCTTGTTGATCTCTTCGATCGCCATCAGCTCGGCTTCGGCCACCGTGTTCTCGGAGATGGCCATGGTGCCGGAGCGGGAGTGGAGGATGCCCACCTTCACTTCGCCATCAAAGTTGCCGCCGGTGGCGTCAGCGCCACCGCTGGCGGTAGGCCCCCCCCCACCGCCGCCGCCGCAGGCAACCAGGGACAGGGAGGTGGCGAGGGCCGTGGCTCCACCGATCAGACGTAGCGAGGGCTTCCGAATCGCCGAGGGGTGCATGAATGTGTCTCCAAGATGCTGCGCGAAGCCATCAGCCCCGCTGTGAGGGGAACGTATCGAGGGGAACACCCGCAGCTTGGTATCCCTTGCAACAGAAACGTTCATATCCCGACAATTGCCGTCCTTTAAGCGGCGTTGACCTTGAACGGTGGTCTCAGCAGCCGGCGCGCCCTAGATCATCCGCCTGCCCATCGAGCGCCCCGGCCGGCGGCAACTGCCGCAGCAGAAAGGCCTCCACCGCCTCCAGCCCCTCGCCGCTGCGGAGGTTGGTGAAACACCACGGCCGCCCGGCCCGCATGCGGGTGGTGTCGTGCTCCATCACCGCCAGGGAGGCGCCCACCATCGGAGCCAGGTCGATCTTGTTGATCACCAGCAGGTCGGAGCGGGTGATGCCGGGGCCGCCCTTGCGAGGGATCTTGTCGCCGGCGGCCACATCGATCACGTAGATGCAGAGGTCCACGAGCTCAGGGCTGAAGCTGGCGGCCAGGTTGTCGCCGCCGCTCTCCACCAGCACCAGATCGAGGGCCGGGAAGGCCGCCTCCAGCTCCGCCACCGCAGCCCGGTTGATCGAGCAGTCCTCGCGGATGGCGGTGTGGGGGCAGCCCCCCGTTTCGACGCCGCGGATCCGCTCGGGCTCAAGGGCCCCGGCCCGGGTGAGGAACTGGGCATCCTCCTGGGTATAGATGTCGTTGGTGACCACCGCCAGCTCGAGGCGATCCCGCAGCCGCCGGCAGAGGGCCTCCACCAGCGCCGTCTTGCCCGATCCCACCGGACCGGCCACCCCGACCCGCAGCTTGCTCATGGCGACCGCTCCACCCGGCTGATTTCCTGCCGTTGGGGTCAGGCTAGGGCGACCCGGCGCTCGCTTCAGCAGCGGGCCGCAACACCCCACCATCGCCCCAGCCATTGCTGCCGTTCTGCGCCATCGCAGGACATCCGCTCCCGCCAGCCAGCACGGGCATCCCCCTGATGCGACCCACAGCCCATGGGGCACTGGGAAGCCGGCGTCGTCAGTCGATGCCAGCAATGTCCTAGCTGCGGAACAAGCGCGAGTAGAGCTCCCCGTGGCCCAACTGGGCCAGGCCCGCCCCCACGCCGGCATTCCAAAGCGTGCGGGGATCGCTGGCGACGAGCTCCCGGGCGCGGTGGGCCAGGCCAGGGGCCAGGGCCAGCTGCAGCCGCTGGGCCTCGGTGGGCCCCAGGGGCACCAGCCGCACGGCGGCGCTGAGCTGGCTGGCGGTCCAGGCATAGAGGTAGGCCTCAACCAGCTCAGCGGGCGGGATCTCCAGACACAGGCCCGCCCAGGCCCAGGCGGCGGTCCAGGCCAGGGGGGCCGCCTCCACCGGCGGGGGCCAGCCCAGATCCGCCAGCAACTGGCCGAGGGAGCCCCCCATCTGGCGCTGTTGGGCCCGCAGCTCGGGCGCCTCCCGCTGGGCCAGGAGCCAGTTGTCCCGCTCCCGCACCGCCAGGGCGGCTTCGCGGGCCCCGGGGCCATCCCGCCCGGCCCGCTGCAACAGGCGCATCAGCTCCGGCAGGCTGGCGGCCTCGATGGGGAGCACACCGGCGCGGCATTCGGCCTCCAGCCAGGCCCGCACCGCCGCCCCATCGGCAAGCCTGCCGTGCTGCACCAGCCATTCGAGACCCTCTGAGTAACTGAAGGCCCCCACCGGCAGGGCGGGGCTCACCAGCTGGAACAGCCGCAGGCGAGCCTCCCCCGGGGCGGCGGCCGGGAGGTCAGCCATGGGTGGGGTGATCTGCGGGGCTGGGGCCGTGATCGCGATCCAGGCCGCGACCTGAGTCGTGGTCGTGTTCGTGTTCGTGGCCATGACCATGCCGGTGGCCGCCTGCAGCGGCATAGGCGCCGGCCTCCGGCAGGAAGGGGGCCTGGCGGTGCTCCAGCTCCAGCCCCCGCTGCTCCAGCAGATCGGCCAGCACCGAATCCTCAAGCAGCCGCAGCTCACCGGGGCACAGCTCCAACGCCACATGGCGGTTGCCGAGGTGATAAGCCGCCCGCAGCAGATCGAGGGGGTCGCTGGCGCGCACCACCAGCAGGGGCTCAGCGGCCGCCTCCACCCGCACCGGCGGATCGCCGGGCGCACCGCTGAGCCATTCGCCCGGCTGCAGCGGCTCGCCGCGCTCCAGTTGCAGCACCAGATCACGACCGCAGGCGCTGCGGCGATGACCCCGCAGCCGGAAGCGCTCATCGGCGCCGAGGCAGAGGCGCAGCCACGGCTCCGGGGCGCCGGGCGGCGGCGTGCTGGAGCGCTGGGTGAGGGTGAGGGGCCCGGATGCGGATTCAGGCAAGGCGGCTGGCTCCCGGAGGCATGACCCACCAGAGTGTGGCGGCCGCAGGGGTGGACGTGGAGCGCAGGGCACCGGATTGGAATGGCCACCCTGACAACGGGGAGGCCGCCTTGGCTGCAGACAACCCTGCAAACCGGCGCCCCCCAGCGATGGAAGGCGGCGAAGCCAGAGGCGAAGCAAGCAACGAAGCGAGCGGCGAAGCCAGAGGCTTAGCAAGTGCTGAAGCAAACAGCGAACCGAGCGGCGGAGCGAGCGGCGAACCAGGCAGCGACGCGAGCAACGCGGCCAGTGCCCAAGCCAGTGCCCAAGCAAGCAGTGACGTGAGCAGCGACGCGAGAAACAACGCGAGCGCCAAAGCGAGCAGCGAAGCGAGCGCCGAGGCAAACGCCGCAGCAGCGGCTCTCCCGGCCTCCGACCCGGCCCCCAGCGCCGGATCCGGCAGCTGGCATGGCCGCGCCAGCCTGCGATTCAGCCGCGGTGGCGATGGCCTCAGCCGGCACCAGGGCAGCGCCAGCGCCCCGCTGAAGATCCAACGGGGCTTCAACCGGGCCAATGGCCGCTGTGAACTGCCCTTACTCCACACGGCCGGCGGCCTTGTGGGAGGCGACCAGCTGAGTATCACGGTTCACCTGGAGCCCGGAAGCCGGGCCCTGCTCACCAGCGTGGCGGCCCAGAAGGTGTATGGCACGATCGGGCGCTCCCGGCTCCGCCCCGAAGGCGCCTGGGCGTTGCAGGAGCTGGCCTTCCAGCTCGAGGAGGGCGCCGACCTGGAATGGCTTCCCCAGGAGCTGGTGGTGTATGCCAACGGCCTCTACGAACAACGCACGCGGGTGAACCTTGCCCCCGGAGCCGGCTGGCTGGGGGCGGAGCTGGTGCGGCTGGGTCGCACAGCGGCCGGGGAAAGCCTCGGCGCCGGGCGCTGGCGCTCCCTGCTGGAGATTCGCCGCCGCGATCCGGGCGGCGATCGCTGGGAGCTGGTGGATCGCCTTGAACTGGGGGGCAGCTCCCTGGTGGAGGACCACGGGCTGGCGGGGGAACCGGTGTTCGGCTCGCTGGTTTGGGCGGCGCCCCGGAAGTTGGCGGGGGCTGAACTGGTGGAGCTGGTGGAGGCCTGCCGCGGCGATCGCTCCGGCCTCGAGGGCATGATGGCCTGCGGCTCCCTGGAGCAGGGGCTGCTGGCGCGCTACCGGGGCCCCTCGAGCACGGCGGCCCGCAGCTGGTTCACCCGGCTATGGGCCCGGATCCGGGCGGCCCAGGGGCTGGCGGCGCCGGAGCTGCCGAGGGTGTGGCCCTTCCAGGAAAGGCCCTTCGCAGCAAAGGAGGCCGCTGGCGCGGCCGGGCAAGCCTGGAGCCTGGCCGATCAACGCTGAGGAGAGGGGAGGGTTCCCCGTGAACGGGCGCTGAGGCATACCGCTGCCAGACTGCAAGGCGAACCCTTTATCCGCCACCGCTCCCTCGAGGCATGCACCTCACCCCCCAGGAAAAGGACAAGCTCCTGATCGTGACCGCCGCCCTGCTGGCGGAACGCCGCCTCAACCGGGGCCTGAAACTCAACCACCCCGAAGCCGTGGCCTGGCTGAGCTTCCAGGTGCTGGAGGGGGCCCGCGATGGCCGCACGGTGGCTGAGCTGATGGCAGCAGGGTCCACCTGGCTGGGGCGGCACCAGGTGATGGAAGGGGTGCCGGAGCTCATCCATGACGTGCAGATCGAGGCGGTGTTCCCCGATGGCACCAAGTTGGTGACCCTGCACGACCCGATCCGCTGATCCCACACCAGCCATGTCCCCCCTGATCCCCGGCGAACTCATCGCCGAACCCGGCGACCTTGAACTCAATGCCGGCCGACCCGTTACCACCCTCACGGTGGCCAACACGGGCGATCGGCCCGTGCAGGTGGGCTCCCACTTTCATTTCCATGAGGCCAACCCGGCGCTGAACTTCAACCGGGAGGTGGCCCGCGGCCTGCGGCTCGACATCCCGGCGGGAACAGCGATCCGCTTCGAACCGGGCGACAGCCGCGAGGTGCAACTGGTGCCCTTCGCCGGCGCCCGGCGGGTGTTCGGCTTCAACGGGCTGATCAACGGCCCGCTGGATTGACGCCACGCCCTCCAGGCCCCCCATCCCCCCACTCCCCCGGCCATGCCCTACCGCATCTCCCGCCAGGCCTACGCCCAGACCTACGGACCCACCACGGGCGATCGGCTGCGACTGGCCGACACCGAGCTCTTCCTGGAGGTGGAGAAGGATTACACCGTCTATGGCGATGAGGTGAAGTTCGGCGGCGGCAAGGTGATTCGCGATGGCATGGGTCAGGCCCAGACCACCCGGGCCGGCGGCGCCGTGGACACGGTGATCACCAATGCCTTGATCCTCGACTGGTGGGGGATCGTGAAGGCCGACATCGGCCTGCGGGATGGCCGGATCGTGGCGATCGGCAAGGCGGGCAACCCCGATATCCAGAGCGGCGTGGACATCGTGGTGGGTCCGGGCACCGAGGCGATCGCCGGTGAGGGCCACATCCTCACCGCCGGCGCGATCGACACCCACATCCACTTCATCTGCCCCCAGCAGATCGAGACGGCCCTGGCCAGTGGCGTGACCACGCTGCTGGGCGGCGGCACCGGCCCGGCCACCGGCACCAATGCCACCACCTGCACCCCCGGCGCCTTCCACCTGGCCCGCATGCTCCAGGCCGCCGAGGGGCTGCCGATCAACCTGGGCTTCTTTGGCAAGGGCAACGCCAGCACCCCGGAGGCGCTTGAGGAACAGATCCGCGCCGGCGGCTGCGCCCTCAAGCTCCATGAAGACTGGGGCACCACCCCGGCAGCGATCGACTGCTGCCTCTCAGTGGCGGATCGCTTCGATGTGCAGGTGTGCATCCACACCGACACCCTCAATGAGGCGGGCTTCGTGGAAGACACCATCCGCGCCATCGGCGGCCGCACGATCCACACCTTCCACACCGAGGGGGCCGGCGGCGGCCATGCGCCGGACATCATCAAGATCTGCGGCGAGGCCAACGTGCTGCCGAGCAGCACCAATCCCACCCGGCCCTACACGCGCAACACGCTCGAGGAACACCTCGACATGCTGATGGTGTGCCACCACCTCGATCCGCGCATTCCGGAGGATGTGGCCTTCGCCGAATCGCGCATCCGCCGCGAAACGATCGCCGCCGAGGACATCCTCCACGACCTGGGGGCCTTCAGCATCATCGCCAGCGATTCCCAGGCGATGGGGCGGGTGGGGGAGGTGATCATCCGCACCTTCCAGACGGCCCACAAGATGAAGGTGCAGCGGGGCAGCCTGCCCGAGGATTCCAGCCGCAACGACAACACCCGCCTGAAGCGCTACATCGCCAAGGTCACGATCAATCCGGCCATCGCCCACGGCATCGACAGCCAGGTGGGGTCGGTGGAGGTGGGCAAGTTGGCAGATCTGGTGCTGTGGAAGCCGGGCTTCTTCGGCGTGAAGCCGGAGCTCGTGATCAAGGGCGGCTCGATCGTGTGGGCCCAGATGGGCGATGCCAATGCCTCGATTCCCACCCCGGGTCCGGTGCACGGTCGGCCGATGTTCGCGGCTTTCGGCGGCGCCCTGGCCCCGAGCTGCCTCACCTTCGTGAGCCAGGCCGCCCTCGATGCCGACCTACCCCGCAACCTCGGGCTGAAGCGGATCTGCGTGCCGGTGGTGAACACCCGCGCCATCGGCAAGGGCTCGATGCGCAACAACAGCGCTCTGCCCAAGGTGGAGGTGGACCCCCAGACCTATGAGGTGTTTGCCGATGGAGAACTGCTCACCTGCGAACCGGCGGAGGTGCTGCCGATGGCGCAGCGCTATTTCCTGCTCTGAATCACGATTGAATGCCCAGGGCTCAAGGATTGCAGTTATTTTTTGTTGGCATTGCGGCGGGCCTGGCGATCAGCCAGCTTCTGCTGCCTCTCACGCTGTTGGCTGAGTTTCCGCTGCTGAGCGAGGGTTCGCTTCATCTCCTGGTCCCGCAGGGATTTAGATCGCTCGGCTTGCTTTATGGCCCGATTCGCTTCCTTCTGGCTGCGTCGCCGATCGGCAAGTTGCTGCGCTTCGGCTGCATCTCTATTGGTGGAGCGCTTGATTTTATCGAGTTGCTTGCTGATGTAGGAGAACAAACGACCGCGCTCCAGTCCAGAGATGCCAGCTGATTGAGGCCTGATCAAACTCTGGAGAAGAGATTTTTGCTTAAGTGAATCGTAGGCGAGGGAAGCAAACGCCAGAGACGAGACCAATGAAAGCAAGGCAGTGCGCAGGGTCTGGATGTAGAGGGGCTTGAAGGCACTGGAATCGGGCTTGGGAAGTTGCTCCAGGGAGGCATACAAGGCCTGCTTCACCACCACGGTGCCGGCCTTTTTGAGTACCGGCAGGGGCTGGGTCAGGTCCTCATTGCGGAGTTGGGGGCCCTGCAGCTGAACCATGCTGCGTTGGAGTTGCTGGGGACTGGAGGCGTTGTTGATCGCGGCCAAAAGAGTATTGGCTTTGCGGGTCAAGCCAGCGGTCTGCTTCTGGCTGGCCGTGTTCACATTGGTGATCCCACGCCAGGTGGCGAAACCAAGCAAGGGGAGCAGCAGCAGAAAGCCAAGGGCGGCCCAGCGGGCGAAACGGCTAAAGCGTTGCCGCCGCTGGTGGATCCAGTTGGTTTGCGGAGCAATCGAGGCGGCCACGTGCAGCAACACCACCCCCACCAGGGGGATCGACACAGAGTTGACTAGGGCTGTGCTAATGCTAAGCAACCAGAGCGGATCGGCGAGGCGGGGAGGAAGGTTATCAAATACCACCACCACCACATAGATGGCGAACAGGGCCAAGGCGGCATCGGACAGCAGCCGGGCTGAATCGCCGGCAAGATCCTGCCGTGCGGGGGGGGGCGTGGCTGGAAGAGCCTGGGCACCCTGGTCGGGGCCTAGGGCATTGCCAGCGGCAGCATCCAGTTGATTAGAAGGCTTGAGTTCCAAGGGGCACTCTAATTTTTTTACGTTATTATAGAACCCGGAGCCGCAGGCAGGGCAAACATCCCCAAAAAGGAACCAATCCCAGCGAACACGGCTGGCTCACAACCAAAAAAATCTGATTCCCGAAAGAATTAGGGCATTAGCTGAAAACGTGGTCTGATGCCGATGCCAGCGCCTCACTGGAGCAGGTTGGGGCTGGGAACTGAAGCTGGGTTTTTAAGCTGAAGCCCCCCGCCAGCGGTGGCTTCGAGCGTCCAGTCGCGGCTGGCAGCGCAGAGAGCCGCCCCCAGCCCGCTGCGCCCGATCGACCACTGCTCGTCCAGCAGCTGCAGCCAGCCTGTGCGGGGCTCCTCCAGCTTGGACAGGACAAACGGGAGCAAGCCCAGGTAGTTGTGGTGCTGCTGCTGGGGTTCGGGGGCGATGTTCAGCCAACGGGTTAATTGCGCAGCTTGTGTTACCGGCGCTCAGGCGGTTGCAGGCCTGCTCAAGGTTGTAACTAACCAGCTGGCACTAGCTGGCTTAATGCTAGTTGCAGCCGATCGGCTGCCACCAACATCCTGTAGGGATAGCTATGCGGGGGGTCACCGCTGGCCATCAGGATCGCTCCCGTTGAGTTCCAAAGGGCGAGCCAAAAATTGCGGGTCATCCTAAGGCGTGGAACCGCAGGCAAAGCAATCTGCCGCTAAGGGTCGGGATTGCGAAAGCGGTTGACGCGGCAATAGAAAACCCTGGTTCTCAAAAGAACCAGGGCGAGAAGGTGCAGACAAATTAAGCGTATGCTTCGGATCAGGAAGCAATGGTGGCAGAAGATTTGATGCGGCGACGAAGGCGACGGCTGAAGCTGAAAGCTAAACCGGCACCAACGACTGGCAGAGGGGTTGGAACTTGGTTGTTGATGTAATCGTAAGTGTATTCAAGATAATTGTTTCCGAAACTGCCATCAAGAGTAAATGTAGCGTTTCGGGCGATGGGGGCCAAAGAGAAGAATGAGAGGGAGACAAAGGATGGAATAGATACAGAGTTACCTGACCAGAAAGAACTGGCGATTCCATTTGTGTTACCACTACCGATCAACGACCAGTTGGCTGAGGAGAAAGCAGAAGATGGATTAATTGTGAAGGTCTGTAGACCGGGAGTGGTGGTGGTGGTAGTGCAGTTCCAAATCTGTGTATTTACAATGAAGGGGGGGACATTAAGGTATGAACCCGCTTGCCAGCCAGCGGCACAAGGAGTTGTAGGAGGGGGGCCAGGAGGGTTGGGAGGATTGCCCGGAGGGTTGGTAGCGTCGTTGGTGGTTGTTGTTGTGGTAGTAGCAGCCGCAACGTTTCCAGTAGTGTTTGTGGTAGCGAGAGTTTGTGTATTCAATGCATTAGCATTTAAATTAAAGGATAAAGCTGGACTGTTAACTGGGATTGCAGCAGGAGAATAATTTTCTACCGTAAAAGAACCTGCCAATCTACCCCTGGTAAAAAGTCTGACATCTTGTAGCTGAGGCGTAGTTCCCAATGGCGCACCAGCCCAGATCCCAGGAAAATTTGCTTGGTTAAATCCTTTCGCATTCAGGGTACTAGTAGCCGGTGTTAGAGGAAGAACCTGTCCAGGGTTTTGAATTGGATTTTGACTAGGAGAAGTTGTGAGGGCGCTTGCAGGATTGACGCCAATCAACAGTGAGCCAGCAGTAACAGCTGCAATGCTGGTTTTGCGGATGGAAAGCATGGAAAAACCTCGAAAGGCGAACTGCTGTCCCAAAAGCCTATCAGAGAACGCGCTCACGGGAGCATCTGGCCCCCTAACGGGTTGCAACGTCAGGGTTTGCTGGCAGATCCGGCCGGCCATGGCTGGTTTCGAGGCGGCCAGCCCGCGGGCCAAGACCTGGAGCAGGCCGAGCGGCTACCTCCAGAGTCCCGTAGCGATCGCTACGCGAGGCTCCCCCGTGGCCAACCAGGATCATCCCTAACGGCCCAGGTGGCGCCAGCTGCAGCGCCCCAGCCCAGCGCCCTTCGGAGTGTGCGATGTTCACCGACTATCGGCCCAGCCACGGCTACGACGAATACTTCAGCGCCGCCGACCAGCCCCGCGCCGCCCTGAGCCCCCTGCTCTCCTCCCTCGGCCGCATCGGGATCGAGCAGCTCAACTCCAACCATGCCGCCGCCGCCGCCCTGCTCAAGCGCCTCGGCGCCACCTTTCGGCTCAATGATTCCGGCAGCAAGGGCGTGGAGCGGATCCTGCCCTTCGATCCCCTGCCCCGCCTGATCGCCGCCCACGAATGGGAGCGGCTGGAGCGCGGCCTGTTCCAACGCCTGCAGGCGATCGACCTCTTCTTGGCCGATGTCTACGGCCCTGGCCGGATCATGGCCGATCGGGTGGTGCCGCGCGAAGACGTGGAAAGCTCCCAGGGCTGGCGGCCCCAGATGCAAGGCGTAACGCCGCCCCTGGGGCGTTGGTGCCACATCTCCGGCCTCGATCTGGTGCGCGATGGCAACGGCAGCTGGCGCGTGCTGGAAGACAACCTGCGCTGCCCCTCCGGCGTGGCCTACTTCCTCGAAAACCGGCGGGTGATGAAGCGCATCTTCCCCAGCCTGTTCTCGGGCCGCGCCGTGCAACCGATCGACAACTACGCCTCGGAGCTGCTGCGCACCCTGCGGGACCTCGCCCCCTGGAGCGAGGCGCCCAAGGTGGTGCTGCTCACCCCTGGCGTGTTCAACAGCGCCTACTTCGAGCACAGCTACCTCGCCCAGCAGATGGGCATCGAGCTGGTCGAGGGCCGCGACCTTGTCTGCGAGGGCGATCGGGTCTGGATGCGCAGCACCGCCGGCCTGGCGCCGGTGGATGTGATCTACCGCCGCATCGACGACGACTTCCTCGATCCGGCCGTGTTTCGCAGCGATTCGATGCTGGGGGTGCGAGGCCTGATGGCGGCCTACCGGGCCGGACGGGTGGCGATCGCCAACGCGCCTGGCACCGGCGTGGCCGACGACAAACTGATCTACGCCTACGTGCCCGAGATGATCCGCTACTACCTCGATCAGGAGCCGATCATTGAGAATGTGCCCACCTATGTCTGCTCCCGCCCTGAGGAGCGCTCCTACGTGCTCGCCCACCTCGACCAACTGGTGGTGAAATCGGTGGCCGAAGCCGGCGGCTACGGCATGCTGATCGGCCCCCACGCCAGCCGCGAGGAGATCGCCGACTTCGCCGCGAAAATCGAGGCCGATCCGCGCAACTTCATCGCCCAGCCCACCCTTGAGCTGTCCACCGTGCCCTCGCTCAGCGAAGGGGAGCTCTACCCCTGCCACGTGGATCTGCGCCCCTACGTGCTGCGCGGCCAAGGCGACTGGGTCACCCCCGGCGGCCTCACCCGGGTGGCGCTGCGGCGCGGTTCGCTGGTGGTGAACTCCTCCCAGGGCGGCGGCTGCAAAGATACCTGGATCGTGGACGACACCGCTGGGGCCGTCCAGCCGATGCCAATTGTGGCCCCCCGCCCATGCTGAGCCGCGTCGCTGATTCGCTCTACTGGATCAACCGCTATGTGGAGCGGGCTGAAAACATCTCACGCTTCGTCGAGGTGAGCGAGGCCATGGCCCTCGACTGCCCGCCCGGCAGCGCCGAACCCTGGCTGCCCCTGATCGATGCGAGCGGCGAACGTGAGCTGTTCGACAAGCTCAGCCCGGCCGGCAGCCCGGAGGATGTGGTGAACTTCCTGGTGCGGCGCGAGGACAATCCCAACAGCGTGTTCAACTGCATCGCCTTCGCCCGCGAAAACGCCCGCCAGATTCGCGATGTGCTCACCACCGAAATGTGGGAGCAGCTCAACGACACCTACTGGAGCCTGCAGGAAGCGAGTTTCTGGCAGCAACCACCCCAGGAGCAGTTGCGGGAGATCCGCCGCTCCTGCCAGCTTTTCTATGGCATCACCGATGCCACCCTCAGCCGCGACCTCTCCTGGCAATTCAGCCGGCTGGGGAGGCTGCTGGAGCGGGCCGAGAAAACCACCCGCATCCTTGATGTGAAGTATTTTCTGCTGCTGCCCGCCCCTGAGCAGGTGGGTGGTGTGCTCGATGAACTGCAGTGGATCGCCCTGTTGCGCACCGCTGGCGCCTATCAGATGTTCCGCCAGTCCCAGCAGCGGGCGATTGAACCCGAGGCGGTGGCCGGTTTCCTGTTGCTCAACCCCATCTTTCCGCGCTCGGTGCGCTACTGCCTCGAGCGGATCAGCGAAACCTTGCGGATCGTGCGCAGCAACACCGTTCCTGGCCCCCCCGACGACCTCGAACGCCTCAGCGGCCTCACCCTGGCGCGCTGGAGCTTCACCCGGATCGAGGAGCTGATCGCTAACGGCCTCCATGAGGCGATAGACCAGCTCCAGCAGGATCTCAACCAGCTCCACACCCTGATCGAGCAGCGCTACTTCATCGCGCCCGCCCCGGAAGCCCCCGAAGATCCCTCCCACTCGGAGGCGGCATGCGTGCCCGCATAACCCACACCCTCAGCTACAGCTACAGCGCCCCGGTTCTGCTCGGCGAGCACCGCTTCTGCCTCCAGCCTCGCGGCCATGGTTTCCAGCGCCTGCTGAGCTTCGCGTGCCGCATCACCCCCGAGCCCGACCATCTTTATACCCTGGTGGCGGCCAGCGGTGATGAGATCCTGCGTGCCCGCTTCCTTGGCAGCACCGACACCTTCCTGGTGCAGGCGACCAGCGAGGTGGAAACCCGCTCGGCACCAGCGCTGGACACCTGTCTGGCCGCCAACGAACCCCAGCTCCCCTATCCGGTGGGGCGTCTCAACGACGACCTGATGGGCGCGATCGAAGGCTGGCTGCCCAATGGCCAGCACGATCCGGCCGCGGTTGATCTGGCCCAGGAGGCCCTGATGGGCAGCGATCAGCGAGCGCTGCGGTTCCTCGATCAGCTCCTGGAGATCATCCAGGACCGGGTGAAGTACACCCAACGCCATGTGGGCCCCGCCTGGCCCGCTGGCCGCACCCTCAAGGAACGAGTGGGCTCCTGCCGCGACCTGGCGATGCTGATGATCGAGGCCTGCCGCTGCGTGGGCCTACCCGCCCGGTTCGTGAGCGGCTATCACCTGGTGGAACCGCCCCCGAAGCGCTACGACCTGCACGCCTGGGCGGAAATCTATCTGCCCGGTGCCGGCTGGCGGGGCTTTGATCCCAGCGGCAAGGGCCATACCGACGACCGCTACATCATCCTGGCCACCTCCTCCAACCCCAACCTCACCGCCGCCGTGAATGGCACCTTCTCCGGTTCCTCCAAGGTGGAAAGCGAGTTCAAATGGAGCATCGAGCCCGAGATCCTGGCTTGAGCCAGAAATTCTGGCTTGAACCAGCGATTCTGGCCGTTTCGATTCAGCGATCGCGACGCGCTGCCGACCCTGCAAAGAGTTCATGTCGAACTGGAAGCCCCCATAAAGCTGGTGCGGCCTGTATCGATTGGTGCAGCAAAACCCCCCGTTCCGCACGATGAAGGCCCCAACACCCGATCCGCCAGGCAGTGCCATGGATGCCCCCTCCACCGCCACCAGCCTTTCGCCCCATGGGCAGGGGGGTCTGCTGGGCGCGATGCGACACCACCTGTTCTCCTCCCAGGCCAAATCTCCCTCCCTGGCCACCCGCCACGACCACTATCTCTGCCTGGCCCTGGCGGTGCGCGACCGCCTGCTGCAGAACTGGGTCGACACCGCCGAGACCTACACCCGCGCCCACGTGCGCACTGCAATCTATCTCTCAGCGGAATACCTGCTCGGGCCCCACCTGGAGAACAATCTGGTGAATCTCGGCATCCACGCCGAGGCCAAGGAAGCCTGCCGGGCCCTAGGGCTCTCCCTGGAGGAACTGATCGCCGAGGAGCCGGAGCCAGGCCTGGGCAACGGCGGTCTGGGCCGGCTGGCGGCCTGCTTCCAGGAATCGATGGCCACCCTGGAGCTCCCCGCGATCGGCTATGGCATCCGCTACGAATTCGGGATCTTCCGCCAGCAGATCGGCCCGGATGGCCAACAGGAGAGCACCGACCCCTGGCTGGCCCGCGGCAACCCCTGGGAGGTGATCCGGCCGGAATGGAGCTACCCGGTGCAGATCGGCGGCCACACCGTGATCGGCGTGGCCCACGACACCCCGATCCTCGGCTGCGGCGTCCACACCGCCAACACCCTGCGGCTATGGAGTGCCCAGGCGCCGGATGCCTTCGATTTCGCCTCCTTCAACGCCGGCGACTACACCCGTGCCGTGCTGCAGAAGGTGCAATCGGAAACCCTCTCCAAGGTGCTCTATCCCAACGACGAGATGGAGCAGGGCAAGCGCCTGCGGCTCAGCCAGCAGATCTTCTTCGTGTCCTGCTCCCTGCAGGACATGTTCCGCATCCTCAAGGGCCAGGGGATGGCCCCCACAGAGTTCCACCGCAAGTTCGCGCTGCAGCTCAACGACACCCACCCCGCCATCGCCGTGGCGGAGCTGATGCGGCTGCTGATCGATCAGCACGGCGTCGATTGGGACACCGCCTGGAGCATCACCACCGCGGCGATCAGCTACACCAACCACACCCTCCTCCCCGAGGCCCTCGAGGCCTGGGGCCTGGAGCTTTTCGGCCAGCTGCTGCCCCGCCAGCTCGAGATCATCTACGAGATCAACTCCCGTTTCCTGCGCCTGGTGCGGATCCGCTATCCGGGTCAGCCCGAGCTGCTGGAGCGCCTCTCCCTGATCCAGGAAGGAGGCCAGCGCAAGGTGCGCATGGCCCACCTGGCGGTGGTAGGCAGCCACCAGGTGAACGGGGTGGCCGAATTGCACAGCAAGCTGCTGGTGGAGAACGTGTTCCACGACTTCGCCGCCCTCTGGCCCGACCGCTTCACCAACGTGACCAACGGCGTGACCCCGCGCCGCTGGCTGGCGGTGGCCAACCCCGGCCTGGCCGCCCTGCTGGATGAGAGCATCGGCACCACCTGGCGCCGCAACCTCGACCAGCTGCAGGGCCTCGAACCCCTCGCCCACGATGGCGCCTTCCTCGAGCGCTGGCAGGAGGTGCGGGAACAGAGCAAGCAGCGCCTGGCCGCCACGATCCGCCAGGACACCGACGTGCTGGTGGACCCCGCCTCCCTCTTCGATGTGCAGGTGAAGCGGATCCATGAATACAAGCGCCAGCACCTGGCCGCCCTGCAGATCGTTGAGCGCTACCTGCGCCTCCGCAACGGCGAAGACCTACCGCCCCGCACCGTGATCTTTGGCGGCAAGGCGGCCCCCGGATACCACATGGCCAAGTTGATCATCCGCCTGATCGTGGGCATCGCCGGGATCGTGAACATCGATCCAGCCATGCGTGGCCGGCTGCGGGTGGTGTTCCTGCCCAACTTCAGCGTGAAGCTGGGCCAGCGGATCTACCCCGCAGTGGATCTCTCCGAGCAGATTTCCACCGCCGGCATGGAGGCCTCCGGCACCGGCAACATGAAGATGGCCCTCAACGGAGCCCTCACGATCGGCACCCTCGACGGCGCCAACATCGAAATCCGCGAGCGGGTGGGCGAGGACAACTTCTTCCTCTTCGGCCACACCGCCGACCAGCTGGCCGAGATCAACCGCAACGGCTATCACCCCCTGCCCTGGCTGGAAAACGACCCGATCGCCAAGGAGGCGATCGACCTGATCGGCTCGGGCCACTTCAGTGAAGGCGACCGGGACCTCTTCCACCCCCTGCTCGCCAACCTCTGCAGCCACGATCCCTTCCGGGTGATGGCCGACATCGGCGATTACCGCCGCGCCCAGAACGCCGTGGACGAGGCCTGGCGTGATCCCCAGCGCTGGAGCACAATGTCGGCGCTGAACACCGCCCGCTGCGGCTTCTTCAGCAGCGACCGCTCGATCCAGGACTACGCAGAGCGCATCTGGAAAGTGACCCCCGTGCCGGTGCAAGCTGGCCAGGTGCTGACGAGCCCCACCGGCTGAGCCGGTCTGGGCCCCGACCCTCCCCAAGCTGGGTCCCGCTGCCTGGTCCTGCACGTTCGGGTCCCATTCCCGCCGATCCGTCCACCGCGCTCCCCGCCCGTGCCCACCACCCTTCCAGTGCCCCCGATGGGGGAAGCCTCCAGCGCCTCCGATATCCCGGCGTGGATGGGGCGGGTGGCCGGGGAGCTGGACCGCCGGCTCGGGGCCGCCGGCATCCGGCTCACCCTGGGGGGTGAGCCCACCTACGTGCCGCTCGTGCCGAGTGGCGCGGAATGGAGCGTGGCGGCCGATGGCCCCACCAAGCTGCCGATGGCCCGGGCCATGGCCCGAGAGCTGCAGCGCACCACCTGGCCCGGCAGCACCCTGCTCTATTGCCCCGGCAAGCGCTACGAGGGGGAGGTGAACCCGCGCTGGGCCCTGCGCCTGGTCACCGGTCTCGATGGCCAGCCGGCGGTGCGGTGGCCCGCAGCCGACAGCGATAGCCCCCCGGGAGTCGCCCTCGCCCCCGCCGACGGTCCCGCCTGGCTGGCCCAGTTGGCCGGGCTGCTGGGGGTGACCCTGGAACCGCTGGAGCTGCGGGATCCGCTCGATCCCGGCCGGCGGGTGTGGGCCGTGCCCCTCAGCGCCGCCGAGCCCGATCCAGACCTTCCCACGGCACCGATCCAGTGGCTGCCGGCCGCCTGGCCCCTCGACGAGAGCCTCCGCCAGCTCAGTGGTGCCCCCGGCCCTGCGGGCCTGCGGCTGCCGCTGGAGCACTTCCCGGAAGGGCTGCCCCGCCAGGTGCTCACCCTGGAAACCGACGGCGAGAGCTGGGATCTCTTCCTGCCGCCCCTCTTCCGCCGCCCCCTCACCGCCCTGCTGCAGGCCGTGGCCGACAGCCTCGCGGGCCTCGCGCCGCCGCAGCTGAGCGGCATGCTGCCGGTGGACTGGGAAGGTCACTGGCAGATGCTCGGTCTCACCGCCGATCCGGGCGTGCTGGAGATCAACCTGCCGATCTGTTATGGCTGGACCGACTACGACCGCTGGCTGCGGCTGTTGGAGCGGGCCGGCGAACGGGTGGGGCTACGCAGCTGGAAGCAGGCCCTCGATGGCCGTCAGGAGGGCACCGGCGGCGGCAACCACCTCCTCTGGGGCGGCCCCAGCCTGGAGGAGCATCCCTTCTTCCGGCGGCCAGGCTGGCTGGCTGGCATCCTGCGCTACTGGCAGCACCATCCGGCCCTCGCCTATCTGTTCAGCGGCGCCTGCGTGGGTCCGGCCTCCCAGGCCCCAAGGGCCGATGAGGCAGCCGGCGACAGCTTCGATCTGGAACTGGCCTATCGGGCCCTCGAGCAGGCCGATGACGGCAGCGGCCCGGACGAACCCGGCTCCGACCAGCGGGGCGTGATCGGGGAAACCCTGCGTCACCTCCATGCCGACCGCAGCGGCAACAACCACCGCAGCGAGATCAGCTTCGACAAGTTCTGGAACCCCGGCGCCCCCGCCGGCTGCCTGGGGCTGGTGGAGTTCCGGGCGCTGGAAAGCATGCCGGACGTGCAGTGGAGCAGCGCCGTGGCCCTGCTCTGGAGCGCCCTGGCCACCCACCTGCTCGACCCCAGCCATCGCCCCACCAGCCTCCGGGAGTGGGGCAGCGAGCTCCACGACCGGATGCTGCTCCCCAGTGCCCTCTGGGCCGATCTGGAGGCGGTGCTGGCCGAACTGGCCGCCGATGGCCTGGCCCTCGATCCGGCCCCCTTCCGGGAGATCTGGGACTGGCGCTTCCCGCCGCTGCTGCATTGGCAGGAGGGCGAGGCGGTGTTGGAGGTGCGTCCGGCCCTGGAGCCCTGGCCGCTGATCTGTGATTTCCCCCGCGAGGGGGGCTTCACCAGCCGCTTCGTGGATGGCTCGCTGCGCCGCTTCGAGATCACCACCAACGCGGCCTTCCGCCGGGAATGGCAGCTGGCACTCGCGGGCCGTGCCCTGGAGCTCCCGGCCGACGGCGGCGCCCTGGCCGTGCGCTACCGGTTGCAGCGCCTCTATCCCTGCCTGCACCCGGTCATCGCCCCCCACCTGCCCCTGGTGCTCAGCCTCCATGGCAGCACAAACGGCCAGGCCTTCCAGCTCAACGAGGAGGGCACCGCCTTCGTCGCCGAAACCGAGGCCGTCGCCGAGCCTCAGGGCCAGCCTTGGCGGGGCCGTCGCCGGAGCGACGACGCCACGATCGACCTGCGCCTGGGCTGAACAGGAGCCCCCTGGGTTATTCCGGTTCTGGGGTGAACCCGAACGGGCGATGACCTACCAGCTCACCCCGTGCAGCTTCGGCAGCGGCGCGGTGCGGGAGGTGACGGCGAACAGCCTGGGGATGCGGCTGCTGTTGTAGACGCGGAATTCGCGCACGATGCTGGCCCCCTCCTCGCGCACCGCCTGGTTGAGCACCAGGGAGCCATCGGGATCGGACACGGAGCGGTGGAAGGTGCCCGGGGGGATGCGCAGGATGTCGCCGCCGCTCTCGAGCCGCACGATGTGGAACGGATAGTTCCAGCCCAGGTTCACCAGATAGAAGGTGCGACCACCATGCATGGCCAGCAGGTTGTCCTCCTGGTGGGGATGCAGATAGAACTGCCAGGCCCCGGACACGGGATCATTCGGGGGGCTGATGGCCGGACCGGCATGCACCACCATGTCGCGGGCATTGGAGCCGGGCACGGTGATGTCAAAGAAACGAACCGAGGGGGTATCGCGGAACTTCTCATAGGGGATCATCTCGAACATCGGCACCGGTCTGGGGGAACTCGGCACCGGTCTGGGGGAACGTTGCGGTTCGGGGAGCTCCGGGAGACCGGCGGCCAGGTTGGGCGAGGGAACGGTGGCGGTCATGGCGAAGGCGCAACAGGGCGCATCCGGTAGCTGATTGACCAGTGAAACGAAACCAGCGTGCTGCAGGGAGTGAAAGCCGATACCAAAAGCCGGTTTCCGCAGGCCACTTCCCCCGCTGGCAATCCGCAGGGGCGTTGCTTGAATGCCACCACGACCAACTCCATCCCTGCGGCCGGACCACTCCCTCTGTTTGCCCCGATCGATGGCGCACCTCCTCTCCAGCCCCTTGTCCACCCCGATTCGGCGCCTGCTTGCCGCAGGGCCACTTCTGCTCAGCCTCAGTGCGCCTCTGGCGGTCGGACAAGCCGTCCAGGCGCAGGGACAGCCCGGTGCCTCCCGGGCCGCCGGCCGGCCCACGGTGTCGGTGCCGGACTTCAAGAACACCGTGACCCCCAGTACCTGGTGGTGGCAGGGGCCGGTGGCCACCGACCTGGCCCACGCCCTGGCCAATGAGCTGCAGGCCACCGGGGAGCTGCAGGTGGTGGAACGCCAGAACGTGGGCGCCGTGCTCTCCGAACAGGAGATGGCCGAGATGGGCCTGGTGCGCAAGAACGCCAACGCGGCGCGCAAGGGCCAGCTCACCGGCGCCCGCTACATCGTGCTCGGCACCGTGACCTCCTTCGACACCAGAGTGGGCGAGAAGGGATCCTCCAGCAACTTTGGCCTGCTGGGCTTCGGCAACAACAAGCAGCAGCTGGAAACCCAGGACTACGTCGCCATCGATGTGCGCGTGGTGGACAGCACCACCGGCGAAGTGGTTGGCGCCCGCACCGTGGAGGGCCGCGCCTCCAACGTGGCAGCGGCCCAGCAGAAGGGCGTGAGCCTGCTGCCGGCGGCGGCCGGCGCCCTGCTGCTCTTCCCCAACATGGGCCGCACCGGCCAGGTGCTCACCGGCGCCGCCGGCACCCTCAACTTCGGCAACTCCTCCTCGGAGGTGCAGCGCACACCGCCCGCGAAGGCCCTGCGCGCCGCCTTGATCAATGCCTCCGACTACGTGGCCTGCGTGCTGGCGCCCCGAGGCAACTGCCTGGCCCGCTTCGCGGCCCAGGACCAACAACGGCGCGATCGCACCGGTGGCGTGCTGCGGCTGGAGTGAATGATTGACAGCTGAGGCGGGGGAACGGAACTCCTTGATGCCATCAAGCCTGGCGGCCGTTCAGAACGGAATCGGCAGCTCGGCGTCGGCCGGTTCCGGCGCACAGGCCTCCACCCGCTGGGCCACCACCTCCCCCACCACCACGATGGAAGGCGAGGCGAACCCCTGGGCTTCCACCTGATCGGCCAGCTCCCCCAGGCTGGAGAGCAACAGCCGCTGGCCCCGCACCGTTCCCTGCTGGATCACCGCCGCCGGAGTGGCAGGGTCGAGGCCACCGGCCACCAGTTCCTCGCCGATGCGGCGCAGATTGTGTAGGCCCATGTAGATCACCAGCCCATCGCTGCAGCGGGCCAGGCCGCGCCAATCCACCCCGGGACGGCCCTTGTCGATCTCCTCATGGCCGGTCACGAAGGTGACGCTCGATCCGGCGCGGCGATGGGTCACGGGGATGCCCGCATAGGCAGGGGCGGCAATGCCGGCGGTGACCCCGGGCACCACCTCCACCGGGATGCCCTGGCGGGCCAGGTGGGCCGCCTCCTCGCCACCGCGGCCAAACAGGAAGGGATCACCACCCTTGAGCCGCACCACCGTGCGGTGGCGGCCGGCTAGCTCCGCCAGCAGGGCATTGGTGCTGGGCTGGGGCACCGAATGGTGGCCGCGCCGCTTGCCCACAAAGTGTTGTTCGCAGTGGCTGGGCACCAGATCGAGCAGGGCCTTGGGCACCAGGGAGTCGTGCACGAGGGCATCGCAGCACCGCAGCAGGCGATGGGCCTTGAGGGTGAGCAGCTCGGGGTCGCCGGGGCCGGCCCCCACCAGGTAGACGGTGCCGGGGGAGGCAAGGCCGGGCAAGGCCGAGTCGGGAGCTGCCGAAGCGCTAGGCGAAGCGAGGGTCATGGCAGGGCCTCCAGCTGCTCCAGCAACACCTGGCGCAGGGCCGGACGGCTGAGCAGGGGGGCCGCCGCCTCACCAAAGCGGGGGGTGAGCGCCTCGGTGAGGCGGTTGGCCGCCAAAGCCAACGGCAGAACAGCACCTTGATGCGCCAGGAGACTGGCCTCGATTTGATCCGAACCGTAGGCAGCCTCCTGGGGTGTGGCGCCCGTGATGGCGGCGAGAAGCCGGAGATAACGGCGCCCCAAGGGAGAGGCGATCGGATGGTGCAGCAGTAGGGCCGGGCTCGATGGCGGCGACGGCTGATCGCTCACCTGACGGCTCAGCTCAGCCGCCAGGGCACGCTGCCAGACGGGCCAGCTGCCGAGGAACGGCAACACCTTTAGTCCGCTGCTGGGTCGAAGTTCGTGGCGCAGGCGGGGTAGGTCGTGGCGCACGTGCTCGCCGGGCAGGAGCAACAGCGGCACCAGCCCCAGCGGATGCTCCAGGGTTGGCAAATCGGCGGGCTGCGGATCCGTTAGAGCCCGCAACAGCACCGGAGCACCACGCCGTTGCTGCAGCTCGGCGGCCAGGCTGCGGAGCTCAGCCGGAATCTCTCCCTGGGCTCGCCCGTGCACCAGCAAAAGCAGAGGACGGCAGGGCACACTCCGCAGACGTCGCTCCAACCGCTCCCTGACGGCCGGCTCCAGGGCCCGGGAACGCACCGCCAGAAGGCCGCTGCGGGCATCGGGCAATCGGGCCAGGCCGTCTACGGCGGCGGCGGCCAGAGCGGGATCGAGGTCGGTGGCGAGCTGGATCAAGGTGGAGCGCAAGGCACCCAGGGGCCAGACGCTCAATCCGAGCCCCAGGCCCTCCAGGGCGGCACAACGCTGCTGCCGTGGCGCCGGGTCCAGGGCTCGGCGTTGGAGCAGGCCGAAATCAAGGGGCTGGCGCTGGTGCCCGAGCAGGGGCAAAAGGGCCGCCTGAACCTCGGTGTCGGCATGGTCGCCGAGGGCCTGGCGCAGGGCCGTGGCCACCACAGGATCGCGGTGCCCAGCGATGCCCTGGGGAAAGGCCGGCTCCCGCAGAGGCTGGGCCAGCCACCATCGCAGCAACCGCACCGTGGCGGCTGCATCCAGGCGATCAGCCAAAACGGCGATCAGATCGGACTCGGGCGGCACGCCACCAGCCTCGATCGCCGCCAGCCAGGGCTCCAGTGGAAAGGTGCCGGCGCGCAAGCGTTGCAACCACTCCCAACGATCCACGCTGGCCGGCGAAGGCAGGTCGGCAGGGTCGAGGGGGTTGTCCAGGGCGGGGGTGCGCGACACAGCACAGCTCAGCCGTGACGCCATCACGATGGCACCGAAAGGGGATCAGCGGCCGATCGCCTACGGGCACCGAAGTTGTCGATCAGCAACGCCTCCAGCACATCGGGGAGGTCGTCGAGGGGAACCCCCTTGTGGTGAAGTTCGGCCAGGCGGCCTTCGTTCTGCATGGAGCCGCCCAGAAAAATTCGGGCCGCCTCCACCATTTGTCCATCCTTGCGGACCTTGGCCCCCATCAGCCCGATCTGCCCCATGTAGGGCTGGCCGCAGGCATTCGGACATCCGGTCCAGTGGGTGCGCACGGCCTCGGGAAACTCCAGACGGCGCTCCAGCTCCTCCACCACCGCCAGGGCAGTGGATTTGGTGGGGATCAGCGCAAGAGCGCAATATTGATTGCCGGTGCAGCTCACCGCCTCGGCCAGCAGGGGTCCAGGAACGGCGGGGAAGCGGCGCAGCAGCGGCTCCGCCAGCAGGGCATCGACCCGATCGGCGGGCACATCGGCAATCACAACGTTCTGGCTCTCGCTGAAACGCAGATCACCACTGCCGTAGGACGCGGCCAGGCGAGCCAGCTCCGCCATGGAGTCGGCCTCCAGCCGGCCCATCGGCACATTCAGCCCGACCCAGCACAGGCCTTCCTGCTTCTGGGGATGGACACCGCAGAGATCGCGAGGGGCCCGGTTCACAAGATGGGAGCCGTCGTGATCCAGCAGGTCGGGGTCGGCACCACCTTGGTCCCGATAGGTGGCCCGCAGGGCGGCTCGATAAGCATCGAGGCCCAGAGCCTCGACCAGATACATCAGCCGGCTGCGATTGCGGGCCGAGCGGTTGCCATGGGCGCTGTAGTGATGCAGCACCGCCAGGGTGAAGGCGGGTACCTGAGCGGACCGGAGCCAAAGGCCGAGCGGCACGGCCAGTTCGTTGCGCTGGGCGGAGAAAAAGCCCCCAACCAGCACCGTGAAGCCCAGCTCGCCGTCCCGCAGGGCGGGCAAAAAGGCGAGGTCGTTGTGGAGCAGAAAGCTATCGGGGGCACCGCCAACGGCGACATTGAATTTGCGGGGCAGATTGCGGGGGCCGCTAGGACCCAGCAGGGCGCTCTGGATGGCCTGCACGATCGGCCGCGTATCGAGCCATTCCTCGGGATCCAGCCCCGCCAGAGGGTTGCCGGTGATATTGCGCGGGTTGTCGTGACCCGACTGTCGGCTGGTCAGCCCAAGCCGCTCCAGAGCCGCCATCAGGGGGGCCATGTCTTCGAGGAGCAGACCCCGGAGCTGGAGGTTCTGGCGGGTGGTGATGTCGGCGCTGCCGTGCTCTCCACAACGATCGACCAGCTCAGCAAGCACCGCCAGTTGCCTGGCCTCGATGGCGCCGTTGGGCAGACGCAGGCGCACCATGAAACGTCCCGGTGTAACCGGCCGGAAGAAGATACCCAGCCACTTGAGGTGCACCGTGAGGGTGATCTCATCGAGGGACTCCCAGCCGTCGCGCCCCAACTGCTCCAGTCGGGGGGCGAGATCAAGACCGCTGAAATTAGCCTTGGCCTCCTCTAGACGGGAGAGGGAAGCGGCCGGGGAAGGGGTGGAGGAAGCGGACATGGCCGGATCGGAGCGACAGAGCAGATCGACGCCGGAGGAACAGACCTCCGTGCGCAGAGAAATTTCAGGAGAGCAAGACCGGAATAGCAAACATTACGACAAGCATCCTGCAGCCATTAACTGCAATCGACACTCCCGTGGCCAGGGCATACCTGCACGATTAACCACCACTCAGACCAACACCAATCCCGAACCGAACCAACACGCAGATCTGAAGCGATCTGACGATGAGTTCAAGGAATTGGGTCGAGTGGGGCTGGCCATCAAGCTCTCAGTGACAATGGCATCACGTCGACCCCGTTGCGACCTGTTGCAATCGCTACCAAATCCAGAACCAGATCCAGAGATGGCTCCTTTGCCAGCGGCCGGGGATGAGCGGCGGGCCGCCCAACTTCGGGCCCTCGGTCCAGAGCGGGCGCTGTTCCGCGAGCTGATCGCCAAGGTGGGCAGCGGTGAACACACCAGCACCGGCCTCAGCCGCGAAGAAGCCCGCACCGCCATCGACCTGATGCTCACAGGTCCGGTCGACGATGCCCAGATCGGAGCTTTTCTGATCGCCCACCGCATCCGCCGTCCGGCCCCTGTGGAGCTCACCGGCATGCTGGAGAGCTATCGAGATCATGGGCCCACTCTCACCAGCAGCGGGCCAGCGCCCCTCTGCTTCGGCGTGCCCTACGACGGCCGCAGCCGCACCGCCCCCCTGCTCCCGCTGCTTGCCCTCAACCTGGCCGCCGCCGGGCTGCCGGTGGTGCTGCACGGCGGTGCTCCGATGCCTGTGAAATACGGGATAACCCTGGCGGAGCTCTTCCGCAGCCTGGGCATCGAATGGTGCGGCCTGCCCCTGGGCACCGTGCAGGCACGCCTCGATCGGCATGGCCTGGCCCTCACCCACCAACCCGATCACTTCCCGGGCGCTGAGCGGCTGGTCGCGATTCGAGACGCGATCGGCAAACGCCCCCCGGTAGCCAGCCTGGAACTGCTCTGGACCCCGCATCGCGGCAAGCATCTCCTGATCAGTGGCTTCGTGCATCCCCCCACAGAAGCCCGCGCCTGGGAGGCCCTAGCGGCAGCTGGTGAAACCGATCTGCTCACCGTGAAGGGACTGGAGGGATCCACCGATTTGCCCACCACCCGGGCGGGTATCACGGCTCGGGTTCTTGATGGCAACGTGGAGCGGATCCTGCTGCACCCTCGCGACCATGGCATCAACGCCCCCGAGCAGGCCTGGACCAGCCTGGAGACCTGGCGCAGCGAGGGTCTGGCAGCGCTGCGCGGTGAAGGTCCCCTGGCGGAGGCCCTGCTCTGGAATCTGGGGGCCTACCTCTGGCTGGCACGGCGTTTCAGCAGTCTGCCGGCGGCCCTGGATCAGGCCCGGGCCCTACTGCAGGCCCGCTGCGGCGAACGGCTGCGTCAGGAGCTAGCGCCATGAGTGGCGACCGACACCGGCGCATCTTCGCGTTCGAGGCCGACTTCAGTGGCGATCTGCGCTGCATCCCGATGGCGGTGCGTCGCAAGCTCGATCTGGCTGGGGTGAAGCTCAAGCTGGCGCATTGGCATGGCCTGAGCGAGGCGGAGCGGCGCGACCTGCTGGCCTGGCCCGACAGCCCTCACGAGCTTGAAAGGCTGCACCGCTGGCTGCTGGCCCGCAGCGCTGAGCTGCCCCAGGGGCCGGCCCGAGCGATCGATCCCCTCCACACCGCGGACTGGCTCCGGGGCGGAGCCATCCCCGACGTCCTGCTGGAGTCATGCCGGCAGCTGGGTGTCAACCTCCGCGCTGAGCGCTGGAGCCAACTCGATGAACTGGAACGTTTCGCTCTGGTCAAGCTCTGCCATCCCGGCCACGAGCACCGCAACCTGCCCAGGGCCCTGGAGGAATTTGAGCTGAAGAGCTGACGCTGGGGGCGCTTCTGTAACGACAGCCACAGACGCAGCCTGGGGCCGCGTGGTTCCGTAGTGTCGTCGGCAAGCATTTGCGCCGATCAAAACATTCACTTCGGGCTCTTTGTTATGAAGCCTGAATGTCGCTGGCCGGTCGCTCTCCATCCCACCAGCTCCCCAATAAAACTGCTCACAACGATTTTAACCGCCCTCCAACAGTGTCTTCTCCCCAGGATGCTGACCAAGGGTGATGCGATCAACCGGGCTGTTCAGTTCAGGAGTCGTCGGGTTTCCAGCGGGCCTGATGATCACCATCAGGTTCGATTCACTGTCGCTGGGGTTGGGAATCAGTCTCCAATCCGAAGCCGACGGCCAGCGCGTGCAGGGATGTCGTTCCCGCCAGGGATCCCATCGTTGGCTTCCTGGCTCTGATACCTCCAGCCTGGAGACGGCTCTGAGTCCACGGAGCCGGCCGCACCCAGCAGCCGATGTTGCCGACCGGCAGCAACTCTGTTCACCTCTCAGTTCCCATCCCGGCGGCCGATCGTCGCCCTTTTTCGCTACCAGATTCCCCCCATGACCCCTTTCACTCGACGCAAGTTCCTGCTCACCGCTGCCAGCACGACAGCCGGCGCCCTCTGGTTGAGTGCCTGCGGTAGCAATCAATCCACCACCAGCTCGGCACCGGCCGCCAGCGGCACCGGCTCCGACACCGAAGTGAAAGGGGCCACGCTTGGCTTCATCGCCCTCACCGACAGCGCTCCGCTGATCATCGCCAAGGAGAAGGGCCTGTTCGCCAAGCACGGCATGCCCGACACGAAGGTGGTGAAGCAGACCTCCTGGGCCGTCACCCGCGACAACTTGGAACTCGGCAGCGAGCGGGGCGGCATCGACGGCGCCCACATCCTCTCGCCAATGCCCCTGCTGCTCACCGCGGGCACGATCAGCAAGAGCAAGCAGCCGGTGCCGATGTACACCCTGGCGCGGCTCAACCTGCAGGGCCAGGCCTTCAGCGCCTCGAAGGATCTGCTCGACGAAAAGCTGACGATCGACAACAGGGAAGGCCTGGCCAATGCCAGCAAGAACCTGGGACGCACCCTGAAGGCGGCGGTCACCTTCCCCGGCGGCAACCACGACCTCTGGATGCGCTATTGGCTTTCGGCCAACGGCCTCGACCCCAACAAAGATGCCGACCTGGTGGTGGTGCCGCCGCCGCAGATGGTGGCGAACATGCAGACCGGCACGATGGACCTGTTCTGCGTGGGTGAGCCGTGGAACCAGAGGCTGGTGAACAAGAAGCTCGGCTATACCGCCGCCCAAACCGGTGAATTCTGGAACAAGCATCCGGAAAAGGCCTTCTCGATGCGCGCCGACTGGGTGGACAAGAACCCCAAAGCGGCCAAGTCCCTGCTGATGGCCGTGCAGGAAGCCCAGATCTGGTGCCAAGACCCCGCGAATCTCGATGAGATGTGCGAAATCCTCTCCAAAGACAAGTACATCAAAGCCACAGTGGCTGATCTCAAGCCCCGCCTGGCCGGTGTGGTCGATTATGGCGACGGCCGCAAGGAGACCGACAGCCCCCACAGGATGCTGTTCTGGGACAGCAACGCCTCCTTCCCCTTCAAGAGCCACGACCAGTGGTTTGTGGTGGAAGACATGCGCTGGGGCTACCTGCCCGCCGACACCGACATCGACGCGCTGGTGAACAAGGTGAACCGCGCCGATCTCTGGAAGGAAGCAGCGCAGGCGATCGGTCGCAGCCAGGACATCCCCGCCAGCGATTCGCGCGGCAAGGAAACCTTTTTTGACGGTGTGGTGTTTGATCCCGCCAACCCCAAGGCCTACCTCGACGGCCTGAAGATCAAGGCGATGCGCTGAGGTCCAGCCCCGCGCCCCCACCGTCCCACCGTTTCCCGATGACCCCCTCCTCCCCCGCCGCGGCCCCGCGGCGTGCCGATCGCCCGCACCGGTGGCAGCCGTCGGTGCGGGCAGCGCTGCCCTATCTGGTCTGCATCGGTGGCTTCCTGCTGCTGTGGCAGCTGCTCTCGCTGATCCTCGGAACGGCACGGCTGCCGGGGCCGATCAACGTGATCGTCGACACCTGGGACCCTTACATCACCCAGCCCTTCTTCGATGAGGGAGGCACCAGCAAGGGCCTGGGCTGGCAGATTCTGCTGTCGCTGCAAAGGGTGGCCCTGGGATACGGGCTGGCAGCGCTGGTAGGGATCGGCATCGGCGGCCTGCTGGGGCTGAACCGCTTCATTGGCAAGGGCCTCGATCCGGTGATCCAGGTGTTGCGCACCGTGCCACCACTGGCCTGGTTCCCGATCTCGCTGATGGTGTTCCAGGACGCCAGCACTTCGGCGATCTTTGTGATCTTCATCACCGCGATCTGGCCGATCATCATCAACACCGCCGTAGGGATCCGCGAGATCCCGGAGGATTACACAAATGTGGCCCGCGTGCTGCGGCTGCGCAAGGGCGAATACATCCGCAATGTGGTGATTCCGGCCACGGTGCCCTACGTCTTCACCGGCCTGCGCATCGCGGTGGGCCTGGCCTGGCTGGCGATCGTGGCGGCCGAGATGCTGAAAGCCGATGGTGGCATCGGCTACTTCATCTGGGACGCCTACAACGCCGGAGGCGACGGCAGCTCCAGCCAGATCATCCTGGCAATCGTTTACGTGGGCCTGGTGGGCCTGGCCCTCGATCGCCTGGTGGCCTGGGCGGGCCGGCGCGTGGCACGGGGGGCCAACTGAGATGGTCTCCTTCCTCACCGTCGACGACGTCACGCAGATCTTTCCGCTGGCCGATGGCGGCCGCTATGTGGCCCTCAAAGACATCGACCTGGAGATCCGCGAGGGCGAATTCGTCTCGCTGATCGGCCATTCCGGCTGCGGCAAGAGCACCCTGCTGAACCTGCTGGCGGGCCTGGCGCAGGCCAGCCATGGCGGCATCCTGATCGATGGGCGGGAGGTGACCGAGCCGGGGCCCGACCGGATGGTGGTGTTTCAGAACTATTCGCTGCTGCCCTGGCAGACCGTGCGCCAGAACGTGGCGTTGGCGGTGAACCGGGTGATGGGCCAGCTCAGCGCAGCCGAGCGGCACGAGATCGTGGAGCGCAACCTGGCGATGGTGGGGCTGGCGGCCGCCGCCGAGAAATTTCCCGCGGAGCTCTCGGGCGGCATGAAGCAGCGGGTGGCGATCGCCCGCGCCCTGGCGATCCGCCCGCGGCTGCTGCTGCTCGATGAGCCCTTCGGCGCCCTCGATGCGCTGACGCGCGGCAATCTGCAGGAGCAGCTGATGCGCATCTGCCAGGAAGCTGGCGTCACCACCGTGATGGTGACCCACGACGTCGATGAGGCCCTGCTGCTGGCCGACCGCGTGGTGATGATGACCAACGGACCGGAGGCTGGTATCGGCCAGATCCTGCGGGTGCCGTTTCCCCGGCCGCGGCAACGGCTGGAGGTGATGGAGCATCCCGCCTACTACGACCTGCGGGCTGAACTGATCGGGTTTCTGCAGCAGCAGCGCCGCCTTCGCCAGCGCCGCACGGACCGCGCCACCCTGGCCGCCGAGGCGAGCACAACGGTCGCCGTGACCACTGGTGTGGCCACGGCTGCCCGGCCCGGCCGGCCGGTGCCGGCGGTGGGGCCGGCACCGCGCCTGGTGCGGCTGGGCTACCTGCCGGGCCTCGACATCGCACCTTTGGCCCTGGCGATCGCACAGGATCTCTTCGATCGGAACTCCCTGCAGTTGGTGCCGGTCTCGTTCGCCTCTTGGGAGCGACTTGATGCGGCTCTCGTGGCCGGTGAGCTCCAGGCAGCGATCACATCGGCCACCACCCCCCTAGCCCTCAGCCTCGGCCTCAGAGGCCGCCATCCGTGGGCGGCGATAACGCCGATGACGGTGAGCCGGAACGGCAATGCCCTCTGCCTGAGCCGCCCCCTGCTCGAGGCAGGAGTGAGGGACCGCCCCAGTCTGGCCCGCTGGCTGGAGCGGCGCGAGCAGCCTCTGCACCTGGCCGTGCCTCAACGCTTCGGCATCGCCGAATTGCTCGTCCGTCACTGGCTGATCGGAGCTGGCATCGACCCGGAGCGACAGGTGCGCTTCGAGGCCCTCTCACCGATGGTGATGCACGGCGCCCTGCGCACCGAACGGGTGCAGGGCTTCGTGGCCGGCCGCTACCGCGTGGCTGAAGCGGTAGAGGATCGACAGGGCTATGTGCTGGCCACCGACCTCGACATTTGGAGCGGGCACCCTGAGAAAGTGCTCACCTGCTCAGAAGCCTGGGCGGAGGCCAACCCAGACGCCCTTGAGGCCCTGGGGGCCGGATTGATGCAGGCAGGCGCCCGCTGCGACGACGGAGCCCGACGCGATGAGCTCGCCACGCTGCTCAGCCAGCCCCAGTGGTTGGGCCGCCGGGCCGCCATCGCTCTGCGCAACCAGTTTGACGCTGGTACCGGAGAGCAGCCCCGCAGCTTGCTGCACTTCAACCGATACCACTCCGATCGGGCCCATGTGCCCAATTCGGCGGAGGGGGCCTGGATCCTCACCCAGTTCAGTCGCTGGGGGCTCTGCCCTTTCCCCACGAACCGGCTGGAACTGCTGGCGCAGGTTTACCGCCCGGACCTGTGCGACCGCGCCCTGGCCCGGGCTGGCTATGCCGCCCTCAGGCCGGATCGCCATCCCTTCCTCCTTGCCGATGGCATCGCCTTTGACCAGGACACCCCCCTCGACTACCTCCGCTCCCTGCCGGATGCGACCCAACCGCCGCTGGCCAGCGTGAACTTGCCGCCATCCGTCGTCCCCGTGCCCAATCTGCGATGACCAGCCCACTTCTGGATTCCCCAAGACCTCCTGGAAACTCCCGCTTCCTGGAGTTCAAGCAGGTCGGCCAGGTCTTCGAGAGCCGGCGGGGCCGCTATGAGGCCTTGCGGGACATCAATCTGCAGGTGAACCAAGGGGAATTCCTTTGTGTGATCGGCCACTCCGGTTGCGGCAAAAGCACTCTGCTCAACATGGTTTCGGGCTTTCTAAAGCCCAGCGCTGGCGAGGTGCTTCTGGCTGGTCAGCCGATCGAACGCCCGGGACCGGACCGGATGGTGGTGTTCCAGAACTATTCCCTGCTGCCCTGGAAAAGCGTGCGCCAGAACGTGGAACTCGCTGTCAAGGCAGCACGGCCCGAGCTCGATCTGGAGGCACGCCGCCGGGTGGTGGACCATCACTTGGAGATGGTGCACCTGAGCGACGCCGCCGATCAGCGACCCGGCCAGATCTCCGGAGGCATGAAGCAACGCGTGGCGATTGCCCGTGCGCTGGCGGTCAATCCAGCGGTGCTGGTGCTCGATGAACCATTTGGCGCCCTCGATGCGATCACTAAGGAGGAGCTGCAGGAGGAACTGCTGGCGATCTGGAGGGAACAGAAACCCACGGTGTTGATGATCACGCACGACATCGACGAGGCCCTATTCCTCGCCGACCGCATCGTGATGATGACCAACGGACCTGCCGCCACGATCGGCGAAATTCTCAGTGTTCCCTTCGATCGCCCCCGAAGCTACGAACAGATCCAGTCCGATCCCCGCTACGGCCGCCTTCGCAACCACGCCCTCGATTTCCTCTACCGGCGCCATGCCCACCAGGACGGCTGATGGCACCATGATCTCGTCTGCCAAAAAGAGTCCCTGCTTGATCAGACCAGGCTCTCCACCCACACGGCGGCAGCCTTGAGTTCAGGCTGGAGGGAATGGGGACACGCCAACTCGTGAGTGAGCAGGTTGGCTTCGCAGGCCTGGACCTGGCTGGCGCCCCAGTGCATCGGCAGAAAGAGGGTGCCGGGCCGGATGCGCGGCGTCACCTGAACCCGCACGGAGACACTGCCGCGGCGGGAGTGCACCCGGGCCATGCCGCCCTCGGCCAATCCGTGGGCCAGCGCGTCGTTGGGATGGATCTCCAGAAGGGGCTCCGGATGCTGGGCCGAGAGGCGGGCCACCTGAGCGGTGCGGGTCATGGTGTGCCAGTGGCCGAGGTATCGGCCGACGGTGAGCACCAGCGGGAAGCGCTCACAGGGTGGCTCGGCCAGGCCTAAGGGCACATCGCACAGGAAACGGGCCCGGCCGCTGGGGGTGGGGAAGTGGCGGTCGCCGTAGAGGCGCCGTGCTTCCCCGCCGGGCGGGGTGCCAGGTGGAAATGGCCACTGCTGCGGGCCGGCCTCGGCCAGGAGCTGATGGCTGAGGCCGGAGAGGTCGCAGACACGGCCGGCGGTGAGGGCCACGAATTCCGCGTGCACATCGGCCGCGGTGGCGGCGGCGGGGAAGAGGTTCCCATGGCCCAGGCGGCGGCCCAGTTCGGCGAACACCTGCCAGTCGGGCCGGGACTCACCCGGGGGTGGCCGGAAGGCCGGACAGAACGTGACCCGCCGCTCGGAGTTGGTCATCGTGCCCTCCTTCTCACTCCACTGGGCCGCGGGCAACACCAGATGGGCGGCGGCGGCGGTCTCACTGCCGGCATAGGCCTCGCTCAGCACCACCAGGGGACAACGCGCCAGGGCGGCCCGCACCCGGGCCAGATCAGGCAGGCTGACCAGGGGATTGGTGGCTGCCACCCACCAGAGGTCGAGGGCACCGGCCTCCATCGCCTCGATCTGCTGCCATACCGCCAAGCCCGGGCTGGAATCGATCGCCCCCGGCGGCAGCCCCCAGGCCTGCTCCACTTCGGCCCGGTGGCCGGCATCGCCCACCGAGCGGTAGCCGGGCAGGAGCTGGGCCAGCCCACCGGCCTCCCGACCGCCCATGGCATTCGGCTGGCCGGTGAGGGAGAAGGGCCCGGCACCGGGCCGGCAGATCTGACCGCTGAGCAGGTGAAGGTTGATCAGCCCGCCGATCGTGGCGGTGCCTTCAGCGCGCTGATTCAGCCCCATCGACCAGAGGCTGAGCATGGCCGCCGAGCCCGCCCAGATCTCGGCAAACGCCTGCAGCTGCTGCTCGGGGATCCCGCAGACCGCGGCGGTGCGCTCCGGGGTCCAGGGCTCCACATGGGCCGCGAAGGCCTCAAACCCCTCGGTGGCCGCCCCCATGAAGGGCCGATCGAGGGCACCGGCGCGCAGCAGCAGATGCGCCACACCGTGCAGCAGGGCCAGATCCGTGCCGGAAGCGATCGCCAGGTGGAGGTCGGCGGCGGCGGTGGTCGCGGTGGCGCGGGGGTCGACCACCACGATGCGCACGGAGCCGGGATTCCGTTTGCGGCGCTTCAGCAGCCTTTGAAAGAGCACCGGATGGCAGTCGGCGGTATTGGTGCCGATCAAGAGCACGCCATCGGCCAGGTCGAGGTCGTCGTAGCAGCAGGGAGGACCATCGGAGCCGAAGCTGCGGCGATAAGCGGCGACGGCCGAACTCATGCACAGCCTGGAATTGGCATCGAAATTGTTGGTGCCCAGGGCGCCCTTGAACAGCTTCTGGGCGATGTAGTAATCCTCCGTGAGAAATTGACCGCTGCCGTACATGGCAATCGCCCCGGCGCCCTTGCTGGCCAGGGTTGTCTGGATGCGCTCCACCAGCAGGTCGAAGGCTTGGTCCCAGCTGATCCGCTCGAAGGGTTGATCGCGGCTGGAGCGATAAAGGGGATGGGTGAGGCGGCCCGGATCGAGGCTTTCGCCCACCGTGGCGCCCTTGACGCACACCTGACCGAGGCTGGAGGGATGGAGACGATCGCCGCGGGCCTGCCAGGGGGCGGCTGGGGCGGGTTGGCCGCTGGCACCAGGGGCTGCAGCCGCTGCACTGGGGCGGGGCGGCAGCATCTCCAGACCGCAACCCACGCCGCAGTAGGGGCACTGGCTGCGAACCGGCCGGGGGCTGGGGGAAGGGGCGGGGGCCATGGCGGCGGCGGGCTCGGGAGCGCTCAGGAGTGGAAGGCAGGGCTCGTCATTGCAGCGCCGCCCTGGGGTCCATCCGGTTGCAACCGCTACGGTTTGCTGGGACCCCGGATCCAGAGGAGCTGAGGGGCCCCTGGTTCAGAACCCCGCAGCGGCGAAATCCTCGCCGGCATCGGCGAGGGGGTTCAGTGGTGGAGGGGTTGGAGGCAGAGCAATCAGGGGGCATGGGACGGTGCACCAATCGCAAGGGCACAGACAGCCATGCCCATGCCCATACCCATGCCATCTTGACGTTGTTCTAGCAAAACATCATGATGTCAAGGCAGGTTCGGGCGGCACGGTTGACCATGCGCACCACCCTCACCCTGGATGATGATCTGGCTGAAGCGCTCAACCGGGCGGCCCGCCTCTCGGGCCGCAGCTTCAAGGCGGTGGTGAACGAAACGCTGCGCCGCGGGCTGGCCCAATCCGGCAGCGACGCCGCCGGATTGGAGCCGTTTGTGGTGGAGCCCCAGTCCTGTGGCTGGATGCCGGGCATTGATCCGTTGAAGCTCAATCAGCTGCTGGATGGCCTGGAGATCGAGGCCTGGCCTGGCGGTCAACGCCACGGTGGAGAAGGGGTGTGATCCTGCCCGATGTGAATCTGCTGGTGTATGCCTACAACACGGACGCCCCGTTGCATGGGCAGGCCAGGCGCTGGTGGGAGGCCTGCCTGGCTGGCTCCCAGCCGGTGGCGATCGCCTGGGTGGTAGCCCTTGGATTTGTGCGGTTGATGACCAGCAGAGCGGTGATGCAGCGGCCGATGGCCATGGAGGTGGCCTTTCACCATCTGGGCCGTTGGCTGGAGCGACCTTCGGTGCTGATCCTGCAGCCCGGCCCGCGCCATTTCGCCCTCCTATCGAACTTCTCTGAAGCCGGTGTGCTCCAGAGCGCCCTGCTCACCGATGCGCACATCGCCGCTCTGGCGATCGACAACCAGGCGGTGGTGCATTCGAACGACAGCGACTTCAGCCGCTTTCCGGGCCTTCGCTGGAGCAACCCGTTGCGATAGCGCGGCTGTGCACAAGCCCGCAGATGGCGCTGCCTTTGCCAACCGCAGAGTGGCCCGATCGGCTTCGCGCCAACGCTGACCCCAGCCGCCCCGGCTGGAGGAGACGGCCATGGGGCGTGGCGGCGATGAAGCGGTGCTGCCCGTGGTGGAACTGGAAAGGGGAAGCCCCTGGGCTCTTCGTTGCCTCCCGTCCCCTGTGCCCCCTGCCGCTCCAGGCGCTCCACGCGCCCCCGCTGACAGCGAGACGCCCCCGGCTCCGCCAGACTTACCAGCACGACAGCGCCCCTGGCCCGGCCTGGACCACCTCGGTGCCATCCAGGCCGGCGGCGGAGTGATCCTTGGCCTGATCGCACTCTTTTCCTCCTATGACCACATCACCGCCTTCGGCCGCAGCATCGGCCTCCAGCAGCAATGGGGCATCCCCCTCATCGCTGCCTCGGTGGCGACAATTTTTATCGACTCTCAACTGGCGACCCGTGCGCGAGATCGAGCT
>Ga0208360_1000003_pt1 | contig 140330 bp, 139 predicted proteins | sample LakMenE27Jul10ns_FD_150739 | JGI IMG/M metagenome (GOLD analysis project Ga0208360, IMG submission 150739) | Freshwater microbial communities from Lake Mendota, WI - 27JUL2010 deep hole epilimnion ns (SPAdes) | ecosystem: Environmental > Aquatic > Freshwater > Lake > Epilimnion/Euphotic zone ...
CCATTGGGAGCCAGATAGGCCTAAATAGGAGGGTAAATTCGCCAAAAATCAGTAGAATCAGGCCAACTCTTCCTCAATCTGCACCAAGAACGTTCATTAGGAACAAATCGGAGCGCAAACTGCGTTTCACGACCTTGTTGCCCAGAGCTTCCCTAGCTTAAAACAGACGAAGTCGAACTAAGATTATATACAAAATAGTCAGGCCAAATTAATTAATTAGCATGTCGTGAATGCTAGCAATACCTTTCCAAGTATTGCATGTTGTCGCGAACGGAATTCGCAAGGTGGCTAATTCAGGCAGGGTCAACATGCCTTCCTAGCACTGGGGAGTCAATAAGTTTACAAGACAATATCGCCATCAGCTTTCTACAGCTGCGCAAACTTATGATTTAGAGCGGTATTGTGATGGCGCTCAAGAAAATTGCAGGCATAATGGAGTATAGGCAAAAGAACAACGACTCCAATAAATATCAATCTGGATCTTGTTCAGTTATATCAAGATTCATGCCATCGTTGGAGCCAGCAATATGGGGGAGGTGCTTCCTGCCTCTGATATTCCTAATAGACGTAGCAGCCAAGACGGGAGACCAAATGAGGGGAGAGGGGAAAAAATGGGGAAAATGAAGATCGGAACTTGTCCGTCAGGCCTCATAGGGTAAAATGGAACACTATCACTAGCACGCGTGCCTACATCCGGCTCGGATTCTTCAAGTCTTCTCGATTCATCTGTAACAGGTCTAGTGGTAGTAATGGTTTCTTCCGATTCGGTTGTAGTTTCAGGTAGTTCTTCTGTTGTGGGCGGCGCGACTACTGCCCCGTTTGGTGGCGGTCGCCCTTCTGGATTAAGCAATTCATCCAGCGGCGGCAGGCCAGCTACCCAAGCTGGTGGCGGAGGAATTACTTCCGGATTAAGCAATTCTTCCAGCGGGGGCAGGCCGGCTCCTACCCAAGCTGGCGGAGGCTGAATAGGTTCAATGACAACAATACCCGGTCTTCGTATATCAGGTCTTTGTAGTCCGTGTCGCCTTTCGTACGACTCCTGCATTACCTGCCTTAGCCTTCTGACGCGTTCTTGGAGCGAACGCGGGCGCTCCGGTGGATCCGGAGGTGGACCTCCAGGACGCTCTATGGTCTCATTGGGTTGTTCTTGTTGATATTCTGGCTCAGGATAGTCATCTTCACTGATAACAGTATCTGGATTGCCGGTTGCCAAGCCTACCAAAGATGGAAGACTCATTATCAGATTTGCGCCCGCACGCCCAAGCCCTCGCATCGCAGAGGACCATGCAGAAAATGCAGATGTTAGTCGAGGCTCAGATGATATTTCACATTGTCCGTTCGTGTCAGCAAAGGAGATTGATTTGGCATTAGTATAAGACCATAAGTTCAAGCCAGCGGCGACTCCAATCGGATCCACACTCCCCCACCGCCCCAGCCACGGCAAGTAGTACCGCGCCGTGTGATAACTCAACCCTGTCTCCTCATCCCGCTCCATGCCTGTGTAGCGATAGCGCTTGGCTGTGGCGCGGAGCGCCGCATTCCTGGCGCGATAGGCCGTTGTTCCATAGGGGTGATATTCCTCGTAGGAGATCACCTGGGGATCCTCATCGCCCGTGAGTTCCAGGCTCACCGAGCCCAGATGGTTGCCGTATTGATAGCGATGCAACAGGCCAGCATTCAGGTTGGGATTGTCGGTGAGCTGCACATCCTCCACGATCAACAGCCGCTGCTCGCCCGCAAACAGGTGGTGGGTTTCAATCTCCTCCACCAACGATCCATTCAGCCAACGCCGATACACCTCCATCCCGCCCAGATAGAGCCGTTCCTCCACCCGGTTGCCGTTGTGTTCGATGCGTTTTCGGCTGCGTTGCTTGCCGGCGTCGTAGCTGTAGAACGCCTGGCCCCCGCCGCCCAGGTTCACCCGGTGGATCATGTCTCGATAGTCCCATCGCAGGCCATAGGCCTCCGGCGTGTTGGCCAGGTTGAGCATGCTGCCGTGGCTGTCGTAGCGCACATCCACCGCGTTGCGGCGGCCATCCCCCGTCCAGGAGCGCAGCAGCCGGTTGCTGTTCGTGGCATAGGTCGACTGGCGCGTCCAGCTGCCGCCATCGGCCCGGTGGCGAATCTCCAGGATGTTGCCCACCGCATCGTAGGCATAGCTCTGGCTGTAATTGCGCAGGGCCTGATCGCTGATCGGGAAACGCACGGCGTAGGGCTCCGCTTCGGCGCGATCCGGGGCGTCTGTCGCTTGATGATTTTCTCGTCCGCTGGCCTCAATCAGCCGATAGAGCGCATCGTAACTGTAGCGGTTGCGGGGCTCCACGCGCTGATTGTTGAAAAACACCGGCTCATAGGCATCATCGAGAATCTCGCTGATGTTGCCCACTGGATCGTAGGTGTAATAGAGGTTTTGCAGCACATTCGCGTTGCGCAGCAGGCTCGGCGGCTCTGGCAGCCGTTCCCCGGGGCTGTTGCGGGTGGTGCGCAGCTGCAGCAAGCGGAACGTCTCCGGGTCGTAGTGATAGCGCGTGGCGGTGCCGTTGCCATAGGCAATGCGGGTGCGCTGGCCCTTGGCGTCGTAGCTGATCTGCCGGATCGCCTGCGTCTCTTGGCCCCGCACCGTGAGGGATTCCCCCGCCAGCACGCCCCGCTGGTTGTAGCGCGGGCTGTAGATCGCCGGCGGCTGCCCCTCCCGGTGCCAGTTCTCCTGCCTGCTCATCCGGCCCAGGGCGTCGTAGGAGGTGCGCTGGCTGAACACCTCCTCAGCCGGCGTTTCCGTGGCCCAGTCGATCACGCTCTCCCGATGGGACCGGCTGAGCTGGCGGCTGGCCTCCAGCAGATTCCCCTGAAAATCAAACCTCTGCTGCATCACCAGCCCGCTCGGGTCGTCATGCCGCCACGCCTGCCCCCGCAGGTTGCGGGCCTCCGCCTCGGGGTGGGCTTCGCCATAGACAAACCGCTCCACCACCAGCGCCGCGCCGCCATCGAGATGCAGCCGCTGCTCCAGCGGCCGGCGCAGGGCGTCGTAGCTGGTGTGAACGCGCCGCTGCTCCAGCACCAGCGATCCATCCTCCAGCGCCCGCTCATTGGCATCCCAGCCATGGAACGGCTGCCCCGCGGCATCGGCCACCATCCAGCGACCGCCCCCATCCATGCTGTGCTGCGCCAGCACATTGCCGGCCATGTCGTAGCAGGGGGTGTAACCAGCCTCCGCACCAGGCGAGGTGATGTATTCCATCACCCGGTTGCCGCGGGCATCTTCAATCCAGAGCGGTTTGCCCTCCGCATCGAGCTTGCTGAAGGTGACGGCCTTCTCCTCCCTCATCGCGCCATCGCGCTCCCAGCGGTTGTGGCTGATTGCCATCACCTCCCGCCCCAGGCTGTCCAGGTGGGTCACCGCCGGCGTGTTGGCATGCAGCACCGCCAGCCGGGCCGCCCGGCGGTTCTCCGGCGTGTCGTAGCGCGCGAAATCGGGGTGGGCCGGATCCGTGCGGCGCGCCAGCCAACGGTTGCCCGGCTCCAGCAGTGTGTCGGCGCCATCCCAGCTCTCCTGCCACCAGGGGGTGAACGCCACCCGCTGCACCGTGCCATCGGGCAGCTCCGTGCGCATCTGCCGGCCCGCCGCGTCGTAATAAAGGATCGGGGTGACGCCCACCTCCATGGGCTCCTCAAAGCGGTGGCCGCCGGGGCTGAAATAGGGCTCGTACTGCAACACCGGCTTGCCCTTGTTGTTGAGGATCGTTTTGCCCGTGGCGATCCAACGCAGCCCTTCTCCCTCGCCCTCCGCCGCGCCTTCGCCCTCCGGCTCGGCCTGCTGCTTGCGCACCAGCACCGTGCCCAGGCCGTCGGAATACTCAAAGCCCGCCTGCAGTGGGCTGCTGGCGCCGCCGGGCTGGTGGTGGTGCACCTCCCGCGCCAGCCCCGCCGCGCAGGCGGGATGGGCGCCGTAGCGCAGCAGGCCATCGGCCAGCCGCTCCTCGCCGAACCAGTAGAGATGGCGGTTGGTGGCCGGGCCCAGCAGCGCTCGCGCCTCCGCCGCGTCGTAGTCGCCCGTGAAGAAGCGGATCAGCCGCTCGCCCTCGATCTCCAGCGGCATGCCAGCCAGAGCATCCCCCTCCTCCCCCTTGCCCTTGAGGGCCAGCGCCACCGGCATCCCCAGCCCATCGAAGGCCACCTCCGCGAGGTTGCCGTTGGGGTCGCGCAGCTCTTCGGCCGCCAGCACCCGGTGGTTGAAGCGCACCACCTCCGTGCGGTTGCCCACCGGATCGGTGGTGCTGCGGGGAAACAGCAGCAGCGGCTCGTACTCCAGCGTGGTGGTGTGGCCGAAGGGGTCGCGGTAGCGATCGGGGAGGAAGAAGCGAGTGGCGGCATCGGCACTGAAGCCAGCGACACCCGAGCGGATCCAGTACTGCCCGGTGGTGTTGGCAGCGGGAAAGCGCTGCCGCAGCGGCTCGCCGCTCAGATAGCCGCTCAGCTCCGGTGTCGCCAGATCCTCGCGAATCTCCGGGGTGAGGCGATCGGCCAGCACCGCGGTGAGCAGCTCCTCCGTGAGGGCCAGCCGATAGCTCTCATAGGCCAATCCCAGGGGATGGAGCTCACCCAAGGGCAGGGGCGTTTGCAGATCGGCGCTGAAATAGAGCTGGCGCGTCTGCTCCACCAGCCGCTTCCGCGGGCTCCTGCGATCGGCGCTGGTGTGATACGGAATCATGGGCACCGCCTCCGCGATCGCCGCCCGGCGCAGCTCGGCCAGGCTGAACCAGCTGCCCGACTCCGGCGCCAGGCCCGTGAGCTCGTAGGTGTTCGCCTCGCAGGGCAGCCGCAAGCGGTGGTGGTCCACCCCGATCGCATCCTCGGTGAAGCGGTGTTCGCTGAACACCAGATGGCGCTCCTGCTGCACCTCCGTGATTCGCGCCGCCGCGCCAGGGGGCAAGCTCTCGTCTTCATGAACCCGCTGGCGGGGATAGGCAATCGCCACCGCCTCCAGCACATGGCCCAGCTCATCGATGCGCAGATTCAAGCTGTGGTTCACGCGCGGATCGGGCCGCTGCGGCGTTTCCCGCAGATCCAGCTCGTAGTGGCAGCTGATCGCCTCGCTCTCGCTCACCAGGAACACCCCGTGGCGATTGGGGCCCACGGGCTGGAGCCGCTGAATCCGGCAGTTGTGAAACGCCGTGGAAAACAGCCGGGTGCGCCGCTCCTCTCCCCGGGCCAACGCCTCCACCTCCAGCTCATACACCTCCTGGCGCAGCGGCATGCCCTTGCAGGCCCGCAGCGCCTCGCGCCACTCCCGGGCCGAAAGCTCCAGGGCATCCAGATCCGGCTCCGGAAGCCGGGGTTCCTCAAAGCCATCGCCGCCCGGCGCGAAATACTCCCGCGCAAACTGCCCCAGGATGCGCTGCCGATCCGGGCTGGCTCCGGGATGGAACCAGCTGATCGTTTTCACCGGCGGCTGATACAGGGTTTGGTCAGCGGTGATGTAAGGGCTGGCCTGGTTGCCGGCCGCGAAGTGGCCGAACTCTTCCACATCCACCTGCTCCACCCGCCCGAAACCACGAAACTCCCGCTCTTCGCCGTCAAAGAAGCCGTGGTGATAGCTGTAGCGACTGCTGAATCGGCTCTGCCGCCAACGGTCGCTCACAACCACCTGCTCCACCACATGCACCGGAAACGGCAATTTGCTGATCCAGGGCCTGCCCGCCAGCCAGTCCTCCAACGCAAACGTCGTGGAGGGGGCGTAGCGCACCGTGGTTTCCGCCCCCAGGTTGTTGCGGCTGCTGATCAGCAGATGGGGTTTGCCTTCTGCCATCAACGGCACATAACGCATCTGGCGGCCGCCATCGCCCGGCAACGGCGACGACCACAACAGGCAGGCGGTGCCATTGCCCAGCAGATCCAGCGTCGTCACCGAGGCGGCGTTGTGGATCGGCGGGAACACCGCCAGGGGCACCGCCGCGCTCCAGCTGTTGCCCGCCTGGTTGAAATACAGGCGCACGCCCTCGGCGTGCATATAGATCAGATCCGTGCTGCCGCTGCCGTCGATATCCGCCAGCAGCAGGCGTTTCGGATCAAACAGCTCCGGGTGGTCGAACAGCGGGGCGTTGTCCATCGTCACCTTGGCGCCGAAGCGCCCGAAGCCCAGATTGGGCCAGTAGCAGATCTCATGGCCCTGCAGGCCGCAGCGGATGCGCACCACATCCGCCAGCCCATCGCCGCTCATATCCGCCAGGTGGATGCTCTCCGTGCCATCGGCGAACACCACCCTGGGCCCCTGCTCTTCATCCCAGGGCAGCGGCACCTGCTCGGCGGCGGCAAAGCCCTGCTGCTCCAGCGAACGATGCCAGACGAACACCTCCGCCGTGCTGACCAGCAGATCGGCATGGCCGTCGCCATCGAGGTCGATGAAGCGCAGGTTGGGGTCGCTGAAATCTAGATTGGGCACCTGGTGGAACGCCCTGAAGGGTTCCCAGCCCTCCGCTCCATCGTGGGCGTAGAAGCCGGGAGTGGGGCCGTTGAACGCCACCAGCTCGGGCAAGCCGTTGCCGTCCAGATCCAGGATTTGAGCTCCAGCCGCCAGGCCGGTGGCGGGCTGGCTGGCCACCGTTTCCAACGGCGCGAAGGTGGCCACAGACGCCTGGCCATCAGCTCGCAGCCGCTGGCTCACGGGGCTGAGGTTGCGCTTGTAAAACCACGCCCCCGCCTGCTCCGTGAGGATTCCCTGCAGGCCCTCGCCGTGCAGATCCACCCAGCGGTAGCTGCCGCCATCCAGGCCGATGGGCAGGTTCTCCAGGCTGAGCGGATCCACCTCCGCCACCGCCTCGCCAGGCACGGGCTGGCTGTAGCCAAACTCCAGCGGTGGCAAGCTCCGGGTGGTGATCGTGCCGTTCTCCCGCTTCCAGCCCCGCTGCACCACCTGGGCCAGGAAGCTGTAGATCGGCTTGCTGGCGATCGTGGGATCGAGCTCGTCGTCGTAGATGAATTCGGTGCTGCGCACCACGCCCTCGTAGCCCGCCTGGGCCGGCTGATCGGCTGTGGCGCCTTGATCAGGGATGTGGTGCAGCATCAGCACCCGCACGCAGCGGCGGCAGGTGCGCACCTCAAAGCCAGAGCGGTAGCTGGAGAAGGCATCAGGCCGGTGAAACCAGGGCTGCTCCGGGCTGCCGATGGGATCGGTCGAAGCCAGCTCGCCGTAGTCGAAACGCACCTCGAACAGCCATTCAGCGGCGGTGTCGCTGGGTGGGGCCGGCAGATCGCTCAGGCGGCGGGGGCGCTGGCCACGGTTATCGAGCAGGGGCTGGCGAGGGCCATAAAGAATGCGGTGCGGATAGCGCTGGGCGGTGCGGCGCGGGTCGCTGGCGGCGCCGCGGTTGCGCTGGTGGGCCCGGGCCAGGGGATCCTCCTGACCCGGCTGAACGTCGCCATCTTCCGCTTTGTAGAGATAACGGATGCCGTTGCCCTTGTCGTCGCGGCTCTCACAGATCAGCCAGCTGAAGATCCGCTCCGGCTGCTCTGGATCGGCGATGCGCGAGTTTGCATCGGCTCCGTAGATCGTGAGGATGTTGTCCTTGGAGATTGAGCGCCAGTGCCCATCCGCCCGCTGCTCCGCCTCCGGCCGCGGATCAGCGGCGCTGACGATCCATTGCCAGCGCTCAATGCGGGCGAACAACCCCTCGATGCGCGGTCGGTAGCGGCGCACCCGGTAGCCGTCGATCACGTCCTCGTGGATCTCCAGCCCCGCTGCCCCGTGACGCAGCACCGGCACCAGGTCTTCCGCCCCCGAGAGCACGAACACATCCGCGTCCTGGGGGTCGGCGCTCCAGTCGCGGTAGCGGGGCAGGCCCTTGTCGGTCTTGCGGCTGATCGCCGGCAGCGCCAGGCTCCAGCCAAACCCGAAGGGCCCATTGCCGGAGCCGGAGTCGTAGCTGAGGCTCAGCTGCGGCCCGAAGCCGCCACGGCCGGGGCTGGTGGCCATCGGCACCGTCATCGAGCCGGTGCCTGTGACCGGGTTGGCAGCGAACTTCTCGCCCAGGCCTCGGATGGCCCCGCCCCCTTTCGGCAGGGAGATGCTGGGGGGCTGGATCCGGTGGGTCTGGGCCGGTTCTGGTGCGCCCTCGGCACTCGCGCTGCCGCCGGTGCCACTCGATGCCCCCGAGGCCATCCCCAGCCCTTTTGCCCTGACTGGGCCTGTTCCAGGCGAGGGGGCAACCATGGGCGCCGCTGAACCATTGCTTCTGTTATGGCCAGAGCGCCAACAATGCGCCACAGGGTTGCGCATGCACAAGGCACGGAACCGGCCCTGCCCCCCGCAAGCCCGTCAAGACTGACGCCTCTTACAGCTCTTAAACCGCTACAATTCATCTGTTAGCGGTCCGGGACCCATGGAGCGATCCACACAGCCGGCAATCTCCGAGCTCTCAGACTCCCGCTCCAGCGCCTCAACTGGGAGAGGCACCAGGAGCAGACAAGCCGCCAGGGCCTCGGGCGGAGGGCCAGTGCCTCGCGTCGCGCGCTCGCGGCTATCCAGTCTCGCCCAGGCGGCCCGGATAGCTGATGCTGCCCTCAACGCGGATGAGCGACGCCAGGCGGCCCAGGCCCTGGCTCGTCTGGCTCAGGACGCCGAGACCGGTGCGGTCGATGGGCTCGAGAGCTGGCTGGGACCTGCGCCAAGCGATCCGGTGGCCTTGGAGTTGCGCTCCCTGCGCCAACGTTTTCAGCTCCGCCGACAGGTGCTCAGCCGCACCCTCGCCGCCGATGAAGTAGCCGAGCTGCTCCAGACCCGCAGCCGCCAGACCGCCCACGATCGTGCCAAGGCGGGCACGCTGTTGGCGATTCGCGACAACGGCCGACTCCGCTTCCCCCTTTCTCAGTTCGACCCGGAGGGACCCGATGGGGTAGCCCCCGGCCTGGCCGAGGTGCTGCAGGCGTTGCACCTCTCAGCCCTGGCCAAGGCGGCCTGGCTGGAGCGGCCCCATCCCGCCCTGGACGGGCAGGCGCCGATCGAGCGGCTGAAGCGAGGCGAGCTGGCCGGTGTGCTCGCCGCCGCCCAGCGCGCCGGCCGTGGTCAGGATTGATCGGCCGCCGCCCAGGCGTCCGGTTCAGCCTGTCGTCCATGCCCTCGCGGCAGGGGAGCAGCTATTGCGGATCTACAGCCCGGGTGAATGGAATAACACAGCGCTCACCTTCCGGCGCCATGGCGGCCCTCGGCTTCGCTTCGACCATCACCGCGATGCTGAGCAGAATCCCGACGATCAGAGCAGAGGCATCCACTACTCCGCACGCTCTCTGGAGGGCTGCCTGGTGGAGGTGTTCGGGGATGACGGCCTGATTTCAACCCAGGACCGGCGCCTTGGGGCACTCCGGGTTGGAAGCAGCCTCAGGCTGCTGGATCTGCGTGGGGAGGGAGCCTGGAAAGCGGGGGCAACCCAAGCCATCTGCAGCTGTCCCTCTCGTGCCATCTCCCAGGAATGGGCCCGCTATTTCCATGAGACCTATCCCGAACTGGATGGGTTGATTTATGGCAACGCCCACAACGGTGCGGACGCACTGGCCCTGTTTGAGCGGGCCGATGGCGCCTTGAAGCTGGAACACGACCTCGCCCTGGCGGATCCCCGGCTCCGCAGCCGGCTGCTCGCCGCCGCTGCGGCCCTGCAGTTGGTGGTGGCGGATTGAAGCCCGGTGGACGGCTGTTTCAATCGCTAATGACGGTATGGATGACGGTATGGTCTGGTTCGCATGTCGTCCGAAACCGTTCCAGGGCAACTGATCGGGTCCGCTGCATACGGACACCCTCTCCGTTTTAGGGCTCAAAACGCGGATTCCCAAGGGTTCCCGTGACGTCCCGCTTATTCCAGAGACCCACTGCTCTGCAGTGGGTTTTCTGCTGTTTGGGGGTCCCTTGGCTTCCCAGCAAAAACCAGGCAAGCAAAAAATGTGATGGTGTGAGTGGTGGTGTAAGTGGGGTCTTGGCTCTAACCGACAAGGAGGTTCGCGCTCTGCCACAGCGGTCTCAGCGCTACCGGGACTCGGACGGCGCTGGCCTGCTTCTTGATGTCGACCCCGTTGGCGGGAAGTACTGGCTCTGGCGGCACCGCTGCCCGCCCACCAAGGACGGCCGACGGCAGAATTTGCGCATTGGGCCCTATCCCAGGATCTCGCTCAAGGCCGCCCGCGACATCCGTGATGAGCAGAAACGACTTTTCCATGATGACGGAATCAATCCCTGCGATGCTGAGAAAAGGAGCAAGGATCACCGCTGGGGCAGACATGCACAGCTCACCTTTGAGGCCGTTGCGCTCGACTGGCACGCCACCAAGACGGCCGGCACCTGGACCGAGCGCCACAGCGATGACGTGCTCAAGAAGCTCAACAAGGACATCCTTCTCTCTATCGGCGGCATGGCCATCGACGCAATCACCGCCCAGGACTGTCTGGCCGTGCTGCGCTCGATCGAGCAACGCGGTTCCAACGAAACCGCCAAGCGCTCCCTGGGTGTGATCAGTGAGGTGCTCGATTACGCCGTCGCCAGCGGCTTCGTCTTCCAGAGCCAGCGCACCGCCACCGGCTTCATCAGCAACAACACCGTCAACATGGCCCTCAAGCGCATGGGTTTCGATAGGCGTATGTGCGGCCACTGCTTCCGTGCCATGGCCATGACCAACATTCAGGAGCAGCTGGGCATCGATCTGCGCATCGTTGATCACCAGCTCGCCCACATCGAGAAGAACAAGGTCACCGCTGCCTACAACCGTGCCGAGTACTGGCCGCAGCGCGTCGAGATGATGCAGCGCTGTGCCGACCTGCTCGATCAGGTCCGCTGAGACAGGCAGCCTCCGAGGCGCTGCCACAGGCGTACAAAAAAGCCGGCCCCGTTCGGGGCCGGCCAGGGCTGTTGTTCGGGCGGCGGCGCCGTTGACTCGCACACCTCCCACTCGGTTGTTGCACCTCTGACTGGATCCGCTGCTCGATTCAGGTTTCCAGGAGGGACTCGAACCAGGGCAGTGGGCCTCCATACCCCTTGCAATACCCGCCGTGGAGCCATTTGCCTGACCCACCCTTCCCCAAACCCGACTACGTCGGCGTGGCAGGAAGCTGGATAATCAAACCACTACAAGGACGCCAGACTTACACAAAATAGAATCTGTTAAAGTAAACCCCCTGTTCCATGTTGCGGGTTCCATACTGTCCCCCAGACATCTTCGTATCTTCCGTTTCCAGAGGGAGTGCCGGTCCAAAATGTCCTTAACGAGCCATCCTCCCTGTTGGCTACAGCACCTATACCCATTACTTTCCCCCCCAGCTTGGCTCCCCATGCAGCGGCGCCTATCCCTAATGCCTCTCCGGCCAATGCTAACCCTCCTGCAGTAAGCGCTGTACCGACTGCTGCTATGCCGGACTCTGCAAGGGTTTTACCCCAAACCGAAAGTTTCACTTTGTATGGTTCTTCGTTTGAACCATGCACAATGGTTGAACCTTGCCCTAAAGGCATTCTATCGTGTTTTACTGTGTTACCAGTGATGGGGTCGATCCAGGCCACGTCCAGAATGAAGCCGGATTTGTTCCATGCTCCTTGCGTTACCTTTTTTGAAATTGCAGCTGCTTGCTGATCTAGCTGATTAGCCAAATCAAGCCAAAATGGGTCGCTAGACGAGGAGCTTCCAGGTATAACCGAAGAGGCGGCAGGCTTGGGCGAAGTGGCAGTGGGCGTGCCCTTAATTAAGGAAGCTCTGGAAAACCAAGCCAATCTGCGCGAGAATAGGGCTCTGATCGCTGACTAGGACTGGATTGATGGGCGGCAAGCAGCTTGGATTCGGTGATTACGAGCAAAGCACCGCCAAAAAGCAGACCAAAAAGGAGAAGTTTCTTGCCGAGATGGACAAGGTGGTGCCTTGGCAGGCGTTGATTGATCTGATTGAGCCCTTCTACCCCAAGACAGGCTCCAAGGGAGGGCGACCGCCCTATGCACTGGAGACCATGTTGCGGATCCACCTGATGCAGCACTGGTACGCGCTGAGCGACCCGGCCATGGAGGACGCCCTGATCGAGGTGCCGACGATGCGACGTTTCGCGGGGATCGACTTGATCAGCGAGAGGATCCCAGACGAGACGACGATTTTGACCTTCCGCCACCTGTTGGAGAAGCACGACCTTGGGGAGAATATTTTTGAGACGGTGAAGGATCACCTGAAGGCTCATGGCATGTCCATGAAGCAAGGCACAATCATCGATGCCACCTTGATTGCTGCGCCGAGCTCCACGAAAAACAAGCAAGGCGAGCGGGATCCAGAGATGCACCAGACCAAGAAGGGCAACCAGTGGTATTTCGGTATGAAAGTCCATATCGGCGTTGATGCTGAAAGCGGTTTGATCCATTCGGTTGAAACCACAGCAGCCAACGTGCACGACCTCACTCCAGCGGCTGAGCTGCTCCACGGAGAGGAGACGGTGGTCTACGCAGATGCCGGCTACCAGGGAATTGCCAATCGGCCGGAGATGGCAGATAAGGAGATCGAGTTTCGCGTTGCCATGCGACCAGGCAAACGGCGTGCGCTGCCGGAGACACCAGACGGCAGACTGCTCGATCTGATCGAGACGGCCAAGGCTCACATCCGTTCCAAGGGAGAGCACCCCTTCCGGGTGATCAAACAGCAGTTCTGCTTTCAGAAGACGAGGCTGAGGGGGATGGCGAAAAATCGTTGCAAAGTGCATGTGATCGCCGCACTGACCAATCTGTTCTTGGCTCGTCGTATCCTATGTAGTCCAATATAAGGAGGGGAAACGTGTGTCTACATGGCCTGATTCGGGCGAAAAGATACGCAGTAATCCTGGAAGTCGTGCAAGATTGGGCAGAAAGTAGCCTCGGAATGGCAAAAAATGTTCAGAACAAATAATGGAGAGGTTTTGCGGCTTTTAAGGGTGTGTTGACCAGAGGTTCCCTAAACGGACTAACGTGACGTAAGTCCTGCCGTGGAGCGCCGCTTGCCATGGCTGTCAGTCCTTACCGCGTCACACCGGCCCGGATCGGGAACTCCTCCGGGCTGCGGCTGCCGGCAGCCTTCTACCGGGACCATCCCCAGTTCGCCGGAGCTGCCGGCCAAGTGGAGGTGCTGGACCACAGCACGCTGTTGCTACGCCTGGAGCCAGAAGAGCAGCAGCAGGGCGAGGCAGAAGAAGACACCCTGATGCTCGGGCTGTTCCTCGATTTCCTCAGCCGACAGGCACTGACGGCCGATCAAGGCCCTGTGCTCTACACGGAAGCCATGGCGGCAGACGACGACGAGCTGCTGGCCGGCGTGACCGTTGACGCCGCAGGCGAGCCGCTCGGGGCATGAGTGCGCCGCTGCCTGCGTTCCTGCCGCCGGATCAAGCCAGCCAGCAGCGACTACCGGATTTGCTGGAGACCCTGCGGGCGATCACCGCTCTGGCTGAGCTTTGATCTGCAGCTCGGCGTAGCCGGTGGCCAGATCCAGCTTCCGGTTGAAGCGCCACTCCGGCAGCAGACCGATCACCAGCTCGGCGGTGGTGCGCACCAGCGAGCCAGCGCAGAGGTGGCCGTCGATCACCGCGCCCCTGCTGTCTGCCACGGCAAGGTGCAGGTGGGCGCCATCGGGCGAGAGGGTGCCGGCCAGGGAGAGGATCTCCAGGTCGCCGCGGATCACGCTGGCCTCGGTCGCCCCCGCGAAGCGCAGCTGGGTCACCGACAGGCTGCCGACGGCGCTGATCACACAGCCGGCCTGCTCTTGCTGCTCGCCCATCCAGGCCTCCAGCGCCTGGCGCAGGTCAGCGCCCGGCTGCAGCCGCAGTGGCACCACCTTCATGGCTTCGCCCCCCCCACCAGGCCCTGGACCATCACCAGGGCATCCACGTAACCCAACTGCCTGTGGCGGAAGGCCCCCGGCAGGGTGCCGACCACCTGAAAGCCGTTGCGCTGCCAGCAGCGGATGCCGGCGCTGTTGGTGCTCACCACCAGGTTGAACTGCATCGCCCGGAACCCCAGCCGCCTGGCCGTCAGCAGGGAGTGCTGGCAGAGACGGTTGCCGATTCCCTGGCGCCGGCAATGTTCAGCGACCACATAGCCGGCATTGACCACATGGGCGCCGAGCGCGAGGGAGTTGGGCCTCAGGTAATACGTACCCACCACAGCTCCTGCTGCATCCACAGCCACCATCACCGCCTGGCTCTGCTCCACCCAGGCCAGCTGGGCCTCGGCCTCGCTGATGGCAGGGTCGTGGGGGAAGGTCTCCCCGGCGCGTAACACAGGCTCCAGCAGCGTCCACACCGCCGGCCAGTCGGCCTGCTCAAAAGGGCGGATCTGCAGAGGTATCGCAGGCGTGGCCAGTGGAATGCTGCAACCAGAACCGATTGTGTCGGTCAAAGCGCTGCCATGGCCGTTGCATCACAATGAAAGACCCGGAAGCCGAATGCCCCGCCGCTCGCTCCTCCTCGGCGGTGCCCAGGGGGATGAACTTGATCTGCTTGCGGGCCAGCATATTTTCGAACTCATCGCCCGGCTCCAGAGCCAGCTGGGCGGTGGTGGCCTTGCCGACGAGCAGGTTGCCGTTGAACTGCACCTTGATGGCGCAGCTGAGTTGACGTCCCGGGCGGCCCTTGCCGCCACGGCCACCGCCGACACCGAGGTCCATGCCCTATTGCTGCGCAGCCTGCGGCTAAGGCCTTCAGCACGGTCGAACAGGATGCGCATTCAGGCCACGGCTGCCGCCGTGCTCCGGGCGCCGTGCTCCAAGACCAACCGCGCCTGCTGCTCCGTGACGCCTGGGAGCAGCTCGACGAATTCCGCCAGGGAGACGCCGTCCTCAAGGTTCTCGAACAGAGCCGCCACGGGGATCCGGGTGCCCCGGAACACCCAGGCCCCGCTGAAGCGCTGGGGATCGCACTCATTCATATCGATGGCGGTGGCGGTTGAGGTCGTGCGGAGGGGTTGTGGCACTTCTTGCCCTAGCGATTCAAAGGTGTTCTGCGATACCGAATCCAATAGATGGGAATCAGGACATGGTGCCGCCTGTGCGCCACCGCTGCGCCAATCCTGCTGCCGATTGATGCCGAGGGGGAGCTGGGCGGTGTTCATTACGCCAGTTTTGAGTTATTTTTCTAATCATTAAAGACTAGTTTGGCCAATCTTATGGCAATTGCTTTTATTTCGAGGCCCTTGGTGACGAGAATTGCTGGCTGTTCTGCTGCACTCGTTGCCTCGATGGTTTTCGCCGGCCCCGCAGCAGCACTTGACTACAAGTTCTTTTTTAATCAAACTCCAGCGGATCGAATTGGGACCATACATCCAGACGGCAGTGTCACGTATTCATGGTACTTGGCAGATGGGCGGACAAGGCTGGATGGTGAATTTGAAGTTGAAGGACTGATCATAGATCTGGTTAACAACCAAAGTGTTCAAATTCCTTCGAGCATTGAAATCACAAGAGCCGACCATGACCCCCTCAGTGTTGGTACTTACACCCTCACTCAAGGCAATGGTTTTGATGTGAGAGATGGCGCGATTGCTCGTTCTTTCTGGATTGGGGTTATGGACACGCCCTCTTATCGGAGAAGACTTATATTTACTCCTGCCTGGCTATGGGCGGAGCAATGGGCGGAGATCGAACACGGATATAGCGTTTACTCTTGGAACGAAGATGGACAAAAATATATAGACTGTGCCTGTTATGTTTCGACTGGCTTCCCACCGCCAGGATCCACGCCAATGTTCAACTTGCTAGGAGGTCCGGTTTCGTCACCGTCTCCTAGTCCAGTACCTGGGCCATTGCCGATCCTTGGTGCTTTTGGGGTCTATCGGGTGAGCCGCCGTCTCAGGCGTCGCATTCAGAGAGGTAAAGAGTTCGGTGTTTCCTTCAAAATCACCTCCTTGGATTGATTTGGCGCCTCCCCTCCGGCCAGCGAAGTCGGCCCCAGCCTCGGCAGCTGGGGCGTCTAGGGCTGTGCCTGCAACGTCAGGCGGATGCAATAGGCACCCTGGCGCTGCTCCACGCCTGGATCGCCACGGCGCTCCACCTGGGCGCCAGCGCGAAAGATCTGCCGCGCCAGGAATCGTTTGGCGCCGAAGCCTGGCTGCTGGACCCTGAAGGCAACCGCCTGCTGCTGCTCGTGGTGCCTGCCTCGTGAAGCCACCCTGGGCTGGCATCACGGCTCGGCCCAGGGCACCACGGCTCAGCCCAGGCCGCCGAGCCGAATCAGCGCCCCCACCACCACAAAGGCGATCGCCAGAGCGGTGATGCTGCGGATGTGCCAGGCCAGTCCGCCCAGGTTGTCGTCTGTGAGGTTGGGGATCAGCCGCAGCCGGGCATGAACGGCGAGGGCCGCGGTGCTGGCGAGCAGCAGCAGCTTCACGCCCACCAGCATCCCGATCGGGTTGGCGGGGTTGAAGAGCCCCTGGAAGCCAGGCAAATAGATCCAGCCCATCCACAGGCCGGTGAGCACCTGGATGGCCAGGGCCGTCAGGCCCAGCGGCTCAAAGACCTCCTCAAAGGCACGAATCTGGGCCCCACTCCGCTCTCGCAACGCCCTGGGCAGCACTCCCAGATCCAGCACCAGATGGCCGCCGGTCCAGACCGTGGCGGCCAGGGCATGCACGATCACCAGCAGCGGAAATACTGACACGGCAGCTCCTGGCAATGGGTGGCAGGCCTCGATCGCCTTGAACACAAGGTTCCCACTTGCCCTCAATCGCGTTGCCGTTGGGGGTATCAACCCCCAAGGAGGGATCCGCTCCGTGGAGTCCATGGCCGCCCACCACGCCGCCGGGCAGGGCAGGCACCGGTTGCGTTGTGGTCTTGTGCGTTGGGCTCACGGGGCCTTTCGTGCCGCCTCAGCATCAAAGCGGCTGGCGGCTCAGCCAGCCCAGCATCAGCAGGCCTGAGGCGGCGATCCAGCTGCCGACCACGCGCAGGCCCAGGGCCAGCCAGCGGGGATGGGGTGGGTCCAGCGCCATCAGCAGCAGGGCCGTGCCCACCGCGATCGCCACCGCCCCCCCCAGCAGGGCCTGCAGGGCGCCGCCATGGCCGGCCAGGCTGGAGCCTGCCACCAGGCCGAACAAGAGGGACAGTGCCGCCGTGCCGCCGAGCAGGAATCCCTCGCCCAACCGCTCGCTCAGCCGCAGCGCCGGTCCCAGAGTCACCAGCACCCCCACGGCGGTGACGAGGGCTGCACACGGGAGCGCCAGGGGCAGTTCCCTCCCCACCAGCAGGCCGCCCAATCCCCCCACCAGCCAACTGAGCGGCAGCACCAGGGCGAGCCGATCGCTCCAGGACCTGCCGTTCTGGACCGCCAGCAGCACCAGCCGCGCCATGCCATCGCCCCACGGCCCCAGGCCGGTGGGCACCAGATGGGCCAGGGGCAGGCTTCCCAGGGCTGACCAGAGCGCTGCGGCGGGACCGGGTCCGCTCACGCGACGAGGGCCCGCTCCAGGAACCACAGGCCCACCAGGGCCACCCCGGCGCCCGCCAGCCGCACCAAAGCCCGCCCACCCGGCCAGCGCCGCGCTTCCCCCAGCAGGATTCCCACCAGGTGCAGCAACCCCGTGGCGATCACGAAGGCCAGGCTGTAAAGCAGGGGATGGGCGCCAGCGGGCAGTTCGGCGCCGTGGGCGTGGCCATGGAACACCGCGAAGCTCGCCACGAGCAGTGCCGCCAGCCACAGCGGCGGCCTGAGCTCAAAAAGCACCATCAGCCCCATCACCAATCCGGAGAGGGCGATGCCCACCTCCACGCCGGGGAGCGGAACCCCCAGTAGGGCCAGCAGACCGCCCAGGGCCATCACCGGCGGGAAGGCCAGCGGCAGTAGCCAGAGGGCCGGAGGGCCCAGCACCGCGCCCCAGAGCCCCACGGCCACCATGGCCACCACGTGATCGAGGCCGGTGATCGGGTGGAGGAAGCCCGCCACAAGGCCACCGCCGGGGTGGAGGTCGGCATGGGCCCAGGCGGCCGCGGGGGCCAGCACGACCGCCACCAGGACCACCAGGGCCGGCGGCAGGGGGGAGTGGCGGCGCGGAACGGACCAGGAGCTTGGCCTCCAACATTGCCCCATTGTTCGGTGCTCCGGGAGATGGGGGCAGAGCCTGCTCAGCCCTCTGGGGCCTGGCCAGGGCGCCGGGCCGCGGCTGCTGCAGCACCTGTCAGGGCCTTTGGGCCAGCCGTTCGCTCGGCACCACCTCCATCCCGATCGGGGCCAGGGCGATCAGGGCCAGCTTGAGGTGCTGGATGCCGAAGGGTATCCCCACGATCGAGGCGAAGCAGGCCAGTGCTGAGCTCACATGGCCGATCGCCAGCCACCAACCGGCCACCAGGAACCAGATCACATTGCCGATGAGCCCCAGGGGACCGTGGGCCAGGTCGGGGCGACCGGTGAGATCGCGGCGGCTGATCGCCTCCTGGCCGAAGGGCCAGAAGGAGAAATTCGCGATTCGAAAGCAGGCACGAGCCCAGGGAAGTCCCACGATCGTGATCGCCGCCACCACCCCCGCCAGCCACCAGCCCAGACCCATCACGAATCCCCCCAGCACGAACCAGAGCACGTTCAGCAGGAAGCGGAGCATGGGGAACGGGAGGACCCGTGATCAACGCCAACCGCACCGTAAGAGGGCTGAAACACCTCCCCACCGGGGGGACAACCGAACGGCGGGGTTCAATCTGCCCAGGGCCGTCAGGATCACGAGTGGAACAGCAGCACGAGGCCCGATTTAATCTGGTGGAATTCCCTTTCCTCCCGGCTGAGGTCGAGGCCCACCTCCAGTCCTTCCTTGAGGGCCATCTCATAGGGCGGCGCCGAGGGTGCGGCGCCGGCGCACCAGAGGGCCGCGATGCCCACCGGCGTGGCATGCCAGCTGAAACGCTCGGTGGTCCCGATCGTGGGCTCCTTGAGCGCATCTTCGAGGAGCTCTCGAATGGCCATCGCTGCCGGCATGCCCCCGCGCACTGGCCACAGTTTCATTCGCTGCTCCGGAAGCGAAAGTCACCTGAGAGCATTCGTGATGTAGCCCGGCCCCCTGTCCTGGGGGATCGCGACTTAGCCTGCCGACAGGCAAGGGACCGGCATGAGAGCGTTTCCCGGCCCGATCGCCCTGGTGCACGAGTGGTTCACCCCGCGCTCGGTCGGTGGCTCCGAAGCGGTGGTGCGGGAGCTGGATCGTCTGCTGGCGGAGTGGGGCCACAGCCCCCGCCTGTTTGCCCTGGTGGATGGCGAGAGTCGCCGCCCCGGCAGCTGGCTGGAGGGCCGCTCCATCACCACCAGCTTCATTCAGCGCCTTCCCTGGGGCATCAGCCACGTGCAGCAGTATTTGCCGCTGCTGCCCCTGGCGATCGAGCAGCTCGACCTGGCCGGCTACCCCCTAGTGGTGAGCAGCAGCCACCTGGTGGCTAAGGGGGTGCTCATCGGCCCGGACCAGCTGCATGTGAGCTATGTACACACCCCGGTGCGTTACGCCTGGGATCAAATGCACCCCTATTTCGAGCGTTCCGCCCTGGCGCGCGGCCCCCTCGGACCGCTGGTGCGGCTCCAGCTCCACCAGCTGCGGCAGTGGGATGCCCTCAGCGCCCAGCGGGTTGATGGGCTGGTGGCCAACTCCCGCTTCACGGCCCGGCGCATCCGTCGCTGCTGGCGCCGGCGGGCCGAGGTGGTGCATCCGCCCGTGGCGGTGGATCGCTTCCGCTGGAATCAGTCCCGCGATGCCACCTATGTGAGCCTCTGCCGCCTGGTTCCCAACAAACGGGTGGATGTGGTGGTGCAGGCCTTCAACCGCACCGGCCTGCCCCTGGTGGTGATCGGCGACGGCCCGGAGCGGCGGCGCCTGGAGGCGATGGCGGGTCCCACCATCCGCTTCCTGGGTCGCTGCGGCGATGCCGAGGCCAACGCCTGGCTAGAGCGTTGCCGGGCCTATGTGTACGCGGGTCTGGAGGATTTCGGCATCGCCCCGGTGGAGGCGATGGCGGCGGGTGCTCCGGTGATCGCCTACGGCGCCGGCGGCCTGCGGGACAGCGTGCGCTGCCTGCAGGAGGGGGAGTCCCACCCCACCGGCCTGCTGTTTCCGCAGCAGAGTGCTGCAAGCCTGGCGGCGGCATTGGAGCACTTTGAGTCCGCCGCCCTCTGGCGCCGGCTGCCGCCCGAGGGCCAGCGCCAGTGGGCGGAAAGCTTCGCCCCTGAGCGTTTCCGGGAGCGCATGGCCACCGTGCTGGAGCGTCACTGGCATCGCCATGGCGAGCGGCTGCGGCGAGAGGGTGCCGCCATCGCCACCGGCGCGTCTGTGCCTCTGGGATGAGTGGCCCCGCCCGCTTGAGTCTCAGCGCGACTGATCCTTATATTCGTGGGCCGATAGGGTGCTCGATGCTTTCATCACTCGGGACTAGCGCGGGAACCCGATCGACCCGACCGGTGCGATCGCTCCGCACAGCTCCGAGCCTTGATGCCGAGCATGATCTCATAACCGTTCAGGCCCTACGCGCCGATCAGCTGATTCAGCTGCAATCGAAGCGCTCCCGGGTGATCAAACGCAGCGGCGATATCATCTTTTCCCTGGCCGTTCTCGGTCTGGGTTCGCCGGTGTTTCTCGCTCTGGCGCTGCTGGTGAAACTCACCTCCCGTGGGCCGGTGTTTTATGTGCAGCAGCGAGTGGGGCGCGATTATCACAGTTTCGGTTGCATCAAGTTCCGCACTATGCGGCGTGATGCGGATCGGATCCTGTCGCGGATTCTTTCGGAATCTCCCGACCTACAAGAGGAATTCCGTAATGATTTCAAGCTCAAGAATGATCCTCGCATCACCCGTCTGGGTAAGTTTCTGCGTCGCTCCAGTCTCGATGAACTACCCCAGTTTGTGAACGTGCTGCGTGGCGATATGAGTGTGGTGGGACCCCGTCCGATCGTGCGGCAGGAGCTGCCCCGCTATGGCAATCGCATGGAGGAGGTTCTCGCTGTTCGTCCAGGCCTCACCGGTCTCTGGCAGGTTTCCGGCCGCAACAATCTCAGTTATGAGCAACGGGTTGCCCTCGACCTCCACTACGCCAGCCAGCGCACCATCGTTCTTGATCTTTCCATCATTGTGCGCACCCTGCGGGTGATCTTCGATCCCCGCGACCGCGGTGCCTACTGATGGTGCCTACTGATAAGGCTGTCCCCAAGGCGGACTCAGGGCCACCAGAGCCGCGCACACCAGCAGGCCCACCGCCAGCCAGCAGAGCTCCACTCGGCGGCTGAGGCTCAGGATGCGTTCCACGCCCTCTCGGTCGGCAGCAGCGCAGTCTGCGGCGAGCACCGGTTTGGCCTTCGCGATGCCCCCATAGTGGTTCACGCCCCCCAGGCGCACTCCGGCGGCCAGGGCATAGGCCGCCTGGGAGACCCCCGCATTCGGTGAGGGGTCTGGCGCCCCCTCTCGCAGGGCCCTGCGGAAGCTTCGCCAGCTCCCCACCAGGTCGGCACCGGCCAGCGGCGGCAGGCTCAGGGCCACCAGGCGGCAGGGCAACCAGGTGAGCAGATCGTCGAGCCGGGCGCCGGCGGTGCCCAGCCAGCGCAACCGGCCGCGGCGGTAACCCAGCATCGAATCGAGGGTGCTGGAGGCCTTGTAGGCCCAGGCCAGGGTGAGGGGCCCTGGGCCCCCAACCCCACCCACCACAGCCCCCACCAGCATCCAGAAGAGGGGACCGAACAGCCCATCCACCCCGTTCTCCGCCGCCGTTTCGGCTAGGGCCCGCAGGATGCCGTTCTCCTCCAGCCCCTCCACATCACGGCCCACGATCCAGGCCAGCCTGCGGCGGGCTTCCTCCAGCCGCCCGCTGCCATGTCCCTCGAGCGCCGTGAGCACGGCCTGCACCGCCTGCTCCAGGCTTCGTCCCGCCAGGGCGCTGCCGAGGCCGATCAGGAGCAGAGGGATGCCCAGGAGCGGCCAGCGGCGGGCCAGGGCTTCCAGGCAGGCTCCGGCCGCGGCACTGCCCCCCACCAGCACCAGGGTGATCAGGCCCCCGGCCAGGCGCAGCCGGCCGGCGTGATCCCCGGCCCAGCGTTCCGCCCCACTGCGCAGGCCCGCAATCACCGCTCCCATCACCTGCACCGGGTGGAGCAATCTGTGCGGGTCGCCCACCAGTCGATCGAGGCCACAGGCCACGGCCACCAGGAGCCAAAGACTGAGAGTGCCGGAGGCCGTGCTCACCCGGCGGCACTCCGTCCATCCGGGCGACCCCGCACCTCCAGGGCCAGCCGATCGAGCAGGCTCCCGAACAACACGCCCTGGGCCATGGCACCGCTCATGAGTCCTGCTCCTTCGCAGTCCCCGCCCCTGTGGCGCATACCGGGCCGCTCGATCAGGGTGGGATTCAGGCCGCCTTCAGCCAGCTGAACATCGAGCGCAGGCCCTTGCCCACCTGTTCGATCGGGTGCTGGGCATCACGCTCGCGGATGCGGTTCATCTCCGGCTTGCCGGCGTCGCATTCGGCCACGAAGTTACGGGCGAAGGTGCCGTCCTGGATGTCGGTGAGGATGCGCTTCATCTCCGCCTTGGTGTCGGCGGTGATCAGGCGCGGGCCGCTCACGTAGTCGCCGTATTCGGCGGTGTTAGAGATTGAATCGCGCATCGCGGTGAGGCCGCCCTTCACCATCAGATCCACGATCAGCTTCACCTCGTGCAGGCACTCGAAATAGGCCAGCTCAGGCTGGTAACCCGCTTCCACCAGGGTCTCGAAGCCTGCCTTCACGAGTTCGCTCAGGCCGCCGCAGAGCACCGCCTGCTCGCCGAACAGGTCGGTTTCCGTTTCTTCCTTGAAGTTGGTTTCGAGGATGCCGGCGCGGGTGCCGCCGATCGCCTTGGCATAGGCCATCGTCAGGGCGCGGGCATTGCCGGAGGCGTCCTGCTCGACGGCGAAGAGGCAGGGCACGCCCTGGCCGTTCTGGTATTCCCAGCGCACGGTGTGACCGGGACCCTTCGGGGCGATCATCACCACGTCCACATCGGTGGGGGGCTGGATCAGGCCGAAGCGGATGTTGAAGCCGTGGGCGAAGCTCAGCACCTTGCCGGCGCTCAGGTGCGGCGCAATCTCGGCGTCGTAGACGGCCTTCTGGAACTCATCGGGCAGCAGCACCATGATCCAATCGGCCTTGGCGGCCGCATCGGCCACGCTCAGCACCTCGAGGCCGTCGGCTTGGGCCTTGGCGGCTGATCGGCTGCCCTCGTACAGGCCCACCACCACGTTCACGCCGCTGTCCTTGAGATTCAGCGCATGGGCATGGCCCTGGGAGCCGTAGCCGATGATCGCCACCGTCTTGCCGGCGAGAAGGGACTGGTCGGCGTCCTGGTCGTAAAACAGCTGGGCCATGGAGGCGTCGGGTCTCGGCTGAGCAGGGATCGAGCTTACGCAAGCGTCCGGCATGGCCCGGCTGCACAGCACAGACACTCAGGCATGGGCGGCGTGCGCGCGGGCCTCCAGGCGCGGCCCCTCTCCCTACGGTTGGCGTTGCCGCCTTCTGAGCCATGGCCCACGAGTCCGCTGCCACCGTCACCACTCCCTCTGCCGCAGCTTTGTTTGAAGCTCACATGCAGGCGGAGCTCCATGCCGATCTTGAGGCCACCATGGCCACGATGGTGCACGATCCCCACCTGCTCAATCTGGCCTCCGGCACCGGTGGCGAGGGGGCTGCTGGGGTGCGTGAGTTCTACGCCACGAAGCTGATCGGGCAGTTCTTCCCGCCCGATGTGGAGTTCATCTCGATCTCGCGCACCATGGATCAGGAGCGGCTCGTGGATGAGCTGGTGATTCGCTTCACCCACAGCCAAGCGATAGGCCACCTGTTGCCCGGCGTGGCTCCGACAGGCTGGCGGGTGGAGATGGCCTTGGTGGTGATCGTGGGGGTGAAGGAAGGAAAGGTGGCCTACGAGCACATCTATTGGGACCAGGCTGGACTGTTAATTCAGCTCGGACTGCTCGATCCAGCAGGGCTGCCGGTGGATTCCCACACGGCCGGGCGGTTGCTCGCCTTCACCGGCAAGGGCTGAGCCCCGTCGGGCCACCACTCAGAAACGATCGGTGTGGTGGTGAACCGCCCGCCAGTGACCCGGCCATTTCCACGTAGCGGCGGTCACCGGCCAGCAGGCGGTTGCCGGCCGCGTAAAAGGCGTCGGCGGCTTCCTCAAGGGTGGTGGGCATGGGGGGGTGATCAGGCTTCGCTGGGATGGGCGATCACCCGGTCGATCAGGCCGTAATCCTTGGCCTCGGCGGCGCTGAGGAAGTAGTCGCGGTCGGTGTCCTTGGCGATCTTCTCGAGCGGCTGGCCGGACATATCGGCCATCGACTGGTTGAGCATGTCCTTCATGCGCAGGATCTCGCGAGCCTCGATCTCGATGTCACTGGCCTGGCGCTGGCTGGTGCCGCCCAAGGGCTGGTGGATCATGATCCGGCTGTGGGGCAGGGCGAGACGCTTGCCTTTGGTGCCGGCGGCCAGCAGGAAGGCGCCCATGGAGGCGGCCAGGCCCACGCAGATCGTCACCACCTCCGATTTCACATATTGCATGGTGTCGTAGATGGCCAGGCCGGCGGTCACCGAACCGCCGGGGGAATTGATGTAGAGGTAAATCGGTTTGGAGTTGTCATCCGAATCGAGGTAGAGCATCTGGGCCACCAGAGCGTTGGCCATCCCGTCATTCACCTCTGAGCCGAGAAAGAGAATGCGCTCCACCGCCAGCCGGCTGTAGATGCTGATCCACTGCTCGTATTGGCTGCCGGGCAGGCGGTAGGGGACTTTGGGAACGCCGATGGGCATGGCTGGTGGGGAGGGATGGGGCCTTTGGTGGGAAGGGGGCCGGAGGGCCTGGGAACGTAAGGGGATGCTGGGCCCGGGGTGGGGCCAAGCAGGGCCTAGGGGCTCAGCCGATGCCGGCGGCCGTGGGCAGCGGCGTTGGCAGTTGTTTTTGGCTCGTGAGCACCCGGTCGATCAGGCCGTAGTCCTTGGCCTCCTCGGCGGTGAGGTAGGTCATGCGGTCGGAATCGCGCGACAGCTGCTCCACGCTCTTGCCCGTGTTGACAGAGAGCATCTCGAGCATGGTGTGCTTGTTGTGCAGCACCTCCTTGGCCCGGATCTGGATGTCGCTGGCCTGGCCGCGGGCGCCGCTGCGGGGCTGGTGCAGCACGATCGAGGCGTGGGGCAATGCGGCCCGCTGGCCCTTGGTGCCGGCGCTGAGGATCATGGCGGCAGTGCCCATCGCCTGGCCGATGCAGATGGTGTGCACCGGTGGCTTCACATAGCGCAGGGTGTCGCAGATGGCGAAGGCCTCGGTCTCGAAGCCGATCGCATCACCGGAGTACCAGCTGGTGCCGGTGGAGTTGATGTAGAAGAAGATCGGTTTTTCGGGATTATCGAATTCGAGGTAGAGCAGCTGGGCGATGATTAGTTCCGTCACATCAACGCCCATCTGACGTTTGGCGTCGTCGTCGGAGAATAGTGGCAGACCGAGATACACGATCCGCTCCTTGAGCAGCAGCGACTCCAGGTCCGGTGGTGGAGTGCGCATCACGGCGGAATCGCCGTAGTAGGGGGCCGACACCGTCATCTCTGGAATCATCCGTGCCGTCTCCGCTGGTCACCAGGGTGATCCTGGTAGCCTAGCCGGGGCCGGTGGGCTGCTGTCCGCCGTTGGCCACGGGTTTTCCGCCCTGCCGCCCGGCGGGCCTGTCGCAGCGGGCGAAGACCATCCGTCCCGTCGGGGTCTGCAGGGCTCCGGTCACGGTCACCGCCAGCCGGTCGCCGATGCGCTGGCGAGCGTCCTCCACTACCACCATGGTGCCGTCCTCCAGGTAGCCCACGCCCTGGTCGGCCTCCTTGCCCTCCCGCACGATCTTCAGCTGCAGGGCATCGCCTGGCTGAACCTCGGGCCGCAGGGCGATCACCAGGGCGCTGAGGTTCATCACCTTGAGCTCCTGCACCTGGGCCACCTGGGCCAGGTTGTAGTCGGCGGTGAGCAGGGTGCCGCCTGTGTCGGCCGTGAGCTTGAGCAGCTTGTCGTCGGCACCATTTCCCTCATAGCGGGTGCTGTTCACCACCAGACGCCGCCCGTAGGTTTCGCGGAGCTCAGAAAGCAGCTTCAGGCCGCGGCGGCCCTTGCCGCGCTTCTCGGCGTTGCTGGAATCCGCCAGGGCCTGCAGTTCATCGATCACGGCCTGGGCCACGATCACCTGGCCCTCCAGCAGCCCCGATTCCAGCAGGCCCCTGATCCGGCCATCGATGATCACGCTGGTGTCGAGGATCTTGGCGCTGGCTGGCAGCAGCACCCCATCGGCAACCAGCAGGGCTTCGGTGCTGGTGGGGTTGAAGAGCCGCAGCAATGTGCGGCCGTGCACCTCGGCCAGGTTGTAGCCCAGCACTCCGAAGAACACATTGCTGAGCACCGCCGCCAGGGGCTTCACCAGCACCACCTCCCAGGGCAGGGGCAGCAGCAGGATCGGAGCCAGCAGCAGGTTGGCCACCAGCAGCCCCAGGATCAGACCCACGGCCCGGCTCACCAGCAGATCGGTGGGCATGCTGCGCACCTGGGCCATCAGGCGCTTGCGCAGCTGCTGGAAGAAGAAGCCGGCCAGCAGCCCGAAGAAGGCCCCGAAGCCGGCGAGCACAGTGCGCAACCCTTCGAGGTTGGTCACCTGCTGCAGCAGGTTTTCCGGCAGCAGGTCCACCCCCAGCCAGCCGGTGGCGGCGCCGGAGATCAGGAACAGCAGCAGGATGAGGGTGTCCACCATGGGTCCAAGGGGCCGATTTCGCGTGGCTGCCCATCACATCAGCAAGGCAGCATGCCCGATTCCGGGCGATTCAGCCGCAGGGGGTTACCCCCTGTGACCGAGAACCCTCACCAGTCCGCCCCCTCCACCGCGGCCCCATTGAGCCCGCCGCCCTACGAATCGCCGGAGGTGCTCCTCCACGGCGGCTCCGGCCTGCCGCCGCTGCCGCCCGCAGGAGCCGCTGCAGCCCCGAGGGGCGCGGCTCACCTTCACCCTGCCTGTGCGGCTGACCCTGCCGCATCCGTGGGCCGCCCTACCCCTCCGCCGCTCCAGGCGCCCCCCCGCAGCGCCTACCTCCATATCCCCTTCTGCCACCGCCGCTGCTTCTACTGCGATTTCCCGGTGGTGCCCCTGGGGGATCGGGCCGACGGCGCCAGCGGACCAGGAGCGGCCTCGATCGCCGCCTACCTGGAGCTGCTGCATCGGGAGATCGCCTGTTCGCCCGCGGGGCCGCCCCTCTCCACCGTCTACCTGGGCGGCGGCACCCCCTCGATGCTCACTCCCCACCAGGTGGGGGGGCTGCTGGAGGCTCTGATGCGCCGTTTCGGCTTGGCCCCGGCCGCCGAGATCAGCCTGGAGATGGATCCGGCCAGCTTCGATCGGCCCCGATTGGCCGGCTACCTGGCCGCCGGTGTCAACCGGGTGAGCCTCGGCGGCCAGAGCTTTGATGACACCGTGCTGGCCAGCCTCGGCCGTCGCCATCGTCGCGCCGATCTGCTCGAGGCCGCCGGCTGGCTGGAGCGGGCCCGCCGGGCCGGTGAACTGCGCAGTTGGAGTCTTGATCTGATTCAGGGGGTTCCTCTGGTGGGCGGAGCTGCTCCCGGCGGCGCGCCGGTGGCCGGTTCCTTCTCTCCCCGACAGGAGGTGCTGCGCCACTGGCAGTCGGACCTCGCGCAGGCCATCGCCGTGGGGCCTCCCCATCTCTCCCTCTATGACCTGATCGTGGAACCCGGCACGGTGTTTGAGCGTCTGCAGCGGCAGGGAGCGCTGCCCCTTCCGGATGACGACACCTCGGCGGACCTGATGGAGATCAGCCAGCGCCGCCTTGCCGCGGCGGGTTACGGCCACTACGAGGTGTCGAACTACGCCCTGCCCGGCCATGCCTCCCGCCACAACCGCGGCTACTGGAGCGGCGCCGGCTGGTGGGGTTTCGGGCTGGGTGCCACCGCGGCACCCTGGGGCGAGCGCCAGGCCAGGCCCCGCACCCGCCAGGCCTATGCCGACTGGCTGGCATCCGCCGCTCCCCCCCGGGGGGAGGAACCGGTGGAGGCCGGCGAGGGGCCGGCGGGGGCTGGGGCGGCGCTCGGAACTGGGGCCAGCCCACCGTCCAGCAGCGGCATGCCGTTCGATGAGCGTCTGCTGGTGGGCCTCCGCCGCCGTGAGGGGGTGAACCTGGAGGCCCTCGCCGCCGCCTATCTGGTCAGCTGGGACGACCTGGCCGATCTGCGGGACCGGCTGCAGCCCTTCGAGCGCGAGGGACTGCTGTGCATCGAAGGACCCCGCTGGCGGCTGAGTGACCCGGAGGGCCTTGCCCTCAGCAATGGGGTGCTGCGGGAGTGCCTCGCGTGGTGGGAGCGCGCTGGCTGCCGATCCAGCCCCGCAGAGCCTCGATCGCCAGACCCCGCCCATCGATCAGGGGAGGCGAGAAGGGGGGCTGGCGGGGGGTGAGCCCCAGCAGGTCGGCGGTGACCCGCACCTGGCCGTCGCAGCCTTCGCCGGCGCCGATGCCGATCACGGGAATGGTGAGGAGGCCGCCGATGGTGGTCGCCACCGAGGCGGGCACGTGTTCGAGCACCAAGGCGAAGCAGCCGGCCGACTCGAGTTCCCGAGCTTGGCGCTGCAGCCGCTCCTGGGCCACCGGATCCTGGGCCTGGCGCCGGTAGCCCAGCCGATGCACCGACTGCGGCGTGAGCCCCAGATGCCCCATCACCGGGATGCCGCTGCGCACCATCCGGTCGATCACAGCCAGGGTTTCCGGTTCGGCGCCCTCCAGTTTCACGGCCGCCGCCGGGGTTTCCTTCAGCACCCTGCCGGCCGCCGCCACGGCGTCGTTGGCGCCGCATTGGTAGCTGAGGAAGGGCAGATCGGCGATCAGAAGGGGGGGGTGGCTGCCAGCCGCCATCGCCAGACCACGGCCCACGGCCCGGCAGTGGTGCAGCATCTCCTCGAGCGTCACCGGCAGGGTGGTGGCGTGACCCAGCACCACCATCGCCAGGGAATCGCCCACGAGCACCGCATCAGCCCCCGCTTCGGCCACGATCGCCGCCGAGAGGGCATCCCAGGCGGTGAGCACGCTGATCGGCAGGCCGGCCTGCTTGCGCTGCAGCAGGTCATGCGGGCGCTGGGGCACGGCGGCGTAGCGGGCTGGACAGCCTCCATGGTGGCAGCCCGCCGCTGGCTGTCCCGGCGGCCGGCCTTGCTAGGTTGAATTCGACTCGGACCCACGCGGCCAGGACGCCCAAATCTGGTCAGGACCGGAAGGGAGCAGCCACACGGGATGCTCCGGGCAGGCGTGGACTCCGGGTCACCCCATTCAGGGCACGGAGCATCTCGGATCGCTCCAATCCTTGCCGCGGCCTGTCCTTGTGGGCTTCGAGTGAGCTTCGAGTGAGCCCTAGTGAGCCCCGCATCAGCTCCGCCGCCCGCAGCGTGCGGCTCATCCACCTAGGCGCGCCTGGTTTGTACCTGGTGGTCGTCGTCGAGGACGACTGCTTCCAGCCTCCGGGATGATGGTGGTTCGAGCCGATCACGGGGATTGGGTCCTATTCGGTCCTCGACTGGCGGTTGAGCAGGAAGGGTGGAATCTTCGCCCCACGCTCCTCGTTCACCGCCGCCTGGTAGGGGGCGCTGAAGGTGGTGGTCCGTTCGGGCCGGTAGCTGCCGCCGCTCTCGAAGCCCGTGGCGATCACGGTCACGTGGATCTCACCCTCAAGGCTGTCATCCACCACGGCCCCCACGATGATGTTGGCGTCGGGATCCACCACGTCGTAGATCACCTCCGAGGCGGTGGTCATGTCTTCGAGGGTCATGTCGCGGCCGCCGCTGATGTTGATCACGCAGCCCCGGGCCCCGTCGATCCGCGCCGATTCCAGCAGCGGGCTGGTCATGGCGGCCTGGGCGGCCTCCGTGGCCCGCGAGCGGCCTGAACCCACGCCGATGCCCAGCAATGCGGTGCCGGCTTCGGCCATCACCGAGCGCACGTCGGCGAAGTCCACATTCACCAGGCCGGGCTTGGTGATGATGTCGGTGATGCCCTTCACACCCATCCGCAGCACGTCATCGGCGGCGCGGAAGGCTTCCTGCAGAGGGGCACCGGCGATGGCCTCCCTCAGACGGTCGTTGGGGATCACGATCAGGGTGTCCACATGCTCGGCCAGCCGGGCGATGCCTTCGTCGGCCTGGCGCTGCCGTTTGCGACCCTCGAAGCCGAAGGGCTTGGTCACGATGCCCACGGTGAGGGCACCGCATTCCTTGGCCACCTCGGCCACGATCGGGGCGGCGCCGGTGCCGGTGCCGCCGCCCATGCCGGCGGCAATGAACACCAGGTCGGCCCCCTCCAGGGATTGGAGCAGGTCGTTGCGGGATTCCTCGGCTGCCTTCTGGCCGATCATCGGATTTCCCCCAGCCCCGAGACCGCGAGTGAGCTTCTGACCCAGCTGGATGCGCTGCTGCGCCGCTGATTGCAACAGGGCCTGGGCATCTGTGTTGAGCACCCGGTAGCCCACCCCCTGAAGATCCGACTGGATCATGCGGTTCACGGCATTGCTGCCCCCTCCCCCCACACCGATCACCTCGATCCGGGCCGTCTGGCTGGGAACGATGCCATTGCTGCTCGGCACGGTCTGGCTCATCGCTGTGGTCTCCTGGGTTTGCGCCTGCGGGGGCAATGGATCGACGGCGCCGGGTCGGGAGGGGGCCAGTCCGTCTGTGGGACTGAACCGGCCTGGATTGACGGGCTCGGCGGTGGAACTCGGTGGGCTGGTGCCGTTGATCTGCGGCTGCATTATGTCGTTGGCTGGAACGGCCAAAGATTGCGGTCTAGCGTGCCCTGGAAGCGGCCTGGGCGCAACATCCTGTGTGGGTTGGCTCGCTGGGCTCCCTACTGGCCGCCGCGGGGGCGAACCGCGGTGGCCGGTCCGGGATCGGTCACGGGCTTGAAGCCAGTCAGGCTGAGTTCAGGCTGGTCGGGGTCGCTCAGGTCAACGATCTGGGGACGCCGGCCGCGCAGATTGGCTGGCAGGGTGGCATTGAGGTGGGCCGCCACGGCGAGGCGACGTTCCAGCTGACCATCCGCAGGACCCAGCCGTACGGGCCCAAGATCCTTGGTGCTGAGCCACAGGCTGCCCTCGGGATCGAAGCGGATCTCCTGCAACTTGCCGCCGAATGCCGGTCTCTCCTGCAGCACCTTGGCCAGGGCCGGTCGATGGCGCTCATTCCAGCCCACCACACGAAGCTCCTGGGTGCCTTCGAGCCGCACACCCAGGTTCTGCCGCAGATTGATCCAGTTGCCCAGCCGATCCACGTAGCCCTGCTCCAGACCGTCCTTGTTCCGCCGTTCGGCCCGGGCCACCGCCGAACGATCGATCAGTTCAACCCGCAGCCGCGGGGGAAGCATCAGGCGGCTCACCCGCACGTTCTCCACCGGCAGGGCCGTGGAGAGTGTCTGGATGATCTGGCGGGGCTGAAGGGCTAGCAGGGGCTGGGGGAAGCTCAGCCCGGCCGCCTGGATCACCTGGTCCCGGTTCACCAGCCGGCTGCCGCTCACCTCCACCTGGCTGGGGGAGCGAAGGGTCCAACCCTGGGTCAGGAGCCCATAGCCCAGCCCGCCGGCCATGGCGCTAAACACCACCAGTCGCCAGAGATTGAGCAGCCGATCGGCCCGGCGTTCCTGACGCAGCTGGCGTCGGCGTTCGGCACCGGGGCGCAGGGAGGAATCACTCATCGTTGAAAGTCCACCGTTCCTCGCTCAGAGCTCGCAGCGCGAGCGCGCCATCAGTTCATCGATCCAGCGGCGGGCTCGCTCAGCATCGGAGAAGGGCAGATCCTGCTGAAGTCCTCCTCCCACAAGCCGAAGCCGGCAGGCGCCCTGGCTCTCCTTGGTAAGCGGGGCCTCCCCCGAGCCGAGGGAGAGCAGCTCCACCAGCTCCAGCTGCTTGATCGGAAAGCTGCCGACCGGCTGGAAACTGCCGGCCTCGAAGGTGCTCCAGCTGAGCTCGCCATCGATCAGGCGGGCCGCCCCGCAGCCATCGAGCTTGGCCAATTCGGCACCCTCGGCCCAGTCGCGGAAGAGCTGCTGGCGCCGGCGTTCCAGCCAGCCAAGGCCTGTGAGCAGCACGAAGACCAGCAGCAATGGCAGCCAGAGAAGGCCTTGGGTCATGGCAATTGGTTCGGGGAGAGCGGGATCCCTCTGGATTCTCGCGCCCCTTGCACGAGGTCGTGCACCAGTTCCACAAGGGGCAACCCACTCGCCTCCCACAACATCGGGTACATGCTCTGGCTGGTGAAACCCGGCAGGGTGTTGATCTCATTGAGCCAGAGATCGCCGCTGCCCTGGTCGAAGAAGAAGTCCACCCGCGAGAGGCCGCTGGCTCCCACGGCCCGGCAGGCGGCGATCGCCATGACCTGGGCCCGCTCCGCCAATTCCGCCGGCACCTTGGCCGGAATCACGGTGTGGCTGAGCCCCTCGCTGTATTTGGTGGTGTAGTCGTACCAGTCGGCGTCAAAGCAGATCTCTCCCAGCACCGAGGCCCGCAGCTCCGTGGTGCCCAGCACCGCGCATTCCAGTTCGCGGGCGCTCACCCCCCGTTCCACCACCAGCCGGGGATCAAGGGCGGCTGCCTGCCGCAGACCCTCCAACAGGCCGGCCCGGTCGCTGGCCTTGCTGATGCCAACCGAGGAGCCCATATTGGCTGGCTTCACGAAGCAGGGATAGCCGAGCTCGGCTTCCAGGCGGTCGAGCAGGGCACCGGTGCCGTCGAGGTCGTCGGCGAGTTCGGAATCCTCCACGCAGGCGTAGGCAACCTGGGGCAGGCCGGCCGCGGCGAAGGCGGCCTTCATGGCCTGTTTGTCCATTCCCACGGCGGAGCCCAGCACGCCGGATCCCACATAGGGCACCTGCATCAGGCTGAACAGCCCCTGGATGGTGCCGTCTTCGCCGTTGGGGCCATGCAGCACTGGAAACCACACCTCCACCGCCAGGGCCCCGTCGGGAAAACCGCGGAAGCCGGCCGGAGCCAGGGGATCGGGCAGATCGGCCGGTTCGGCCGGCACCCCACGCTCCAGCACGGCCTCGGCCACCGCAGGCGGCCACCAGCGGCCCTGGCGGTCGATGTAGAAGCAGCTCAGCCGGTAGCGCTCAGCGTTGGCGCCCTGGCGCAGGGCCCCCACCACCGTGTTGGCCGAGCGGATCGACACCGCGTGTTCCCCGGAGGCTCCCCCGAACACCACCCCCACGTGGCAGGTGGATGGCGGCACGGGATCGCTGGGCATGGGGACATCGGGACGGCGCCAAACGTATCAGCCCATTTCCTCCTGGGCGAGGCCAGCGCGGTCCGCCGCTGCCCGTCGCTGCCCGGGAGGGCCCCTCAGGCGAGCGTGCCGCTGAGGGAAAAGGCACGCACCGTATCGATCCTCACCCGCACCAGCTCACCGGGTCGGTGGACAGGGCCCTCCGGCCGGGCCGCTGGGAAGAAGGTGAGCCGATTGTTGCGGGTGCGGCCCATGAGCTGGGTCGGATCCTTTGGATTCACCCCTTCAGCGAGCACCTCTTCCACCCTTCCCTGGTAGCGGCCATTGCGATGGAGGGCCACCCGCTCCACCACGGCGTTGACTGCCTGGAGCCGCTCCACCTTCACCGCCTCCGGCACCTGGTTCGACCAGTCGGCGGCGGGGGTATTGGGGCGCGGTGAGTAGGCGGCGGTGTTCACATGATCGAAGCCGATCGCCTCGATCAGATCCAGGGTGCGGCGGAACTGGGCATCGCTCTCCCCTGGGAAGGCCACGATCACGTCGGCGCTGATCGCCGCATCCGGCATCCGCTGGCGGATGCGGTCGATGATGCGGCGGTAGCGGTCCACCGTGTAGCCCCGGGCCATGGCCCTGAGCACGTCGTCGTCGCCGCTCTGGAAGGGGATGTGGAAGTGCTCGCACAGCTTGGAGAGGTCGGCGCAGGCGTCGATCAGGCGTTCGGTGAAGTAACGGGGGTGGCTGGTGGCGAAGCGAATGCGGGCGATCCCGTCCACGTCGTGCACCGAAGCCAGCAGGTCGGTGAAGGTGTGGGCGCGGCGGCCCTCCGGGGTGATGCCGGGCAGGTCGCGGCCATAGGCGTCGATGTTCTGGCCCAGCAGGGTGATCTCCCGAAAGCCGCGGGCCGCCAGGCCCTCCATTTCCAGCCGGATGGCCTGGGGCAGCCGGCTCTGTTCCCGCCCCCGCACGGCCGGCACCACGCAGTAGGTGCAGCGCTCATTGCAGCCGTAGATCACATTCACCCAGGCGCAGACAGCGCTGTCCCGGCGGGCCGTGGTGATGTCCTCGAGGATGGTGTGCTCCTCGGTGGCCACCACCTGCTGGCCGCTTTCCACCCGCTCCAGCAGGCTGGCGAGGCGGTTGGCGTGCTGGGGGCCCATCACCAGATCCAGTTCGGGCACCCGCCGCAGCAGCGCTTCCCCCTCCTGCTGGGCCACGCAGCCGGCCACCACCAGGGTGAGGTTGGGGTCGGCCCGTTTGCGCAGGGCCTGCCGACCCAGGTAGCTATAGACCTTCTGCTCCGCGTTGTCGCGGATGGTGCAGGTGTTGTAAAGCACCAGATCGGCGCTGTGTTCGTCGCTGCCGGGGGTGTAGCCCATGGCCTCGAGGATGCCCCCCATCCGCTCCGAGTCCGCCTTGTTCATCTGGCAGCCGAAGGTGGTGATCCAGTAACTGCCGCGGAGTCGGGGACTGCCCAGCGGCGGGCCTGGCTCAGCGGCCATCCCGGTGGCGCCGGCTGTCGGTTGGCCAGCGGGAGGCTCCAGCGTTGGTCTGGAGTTGGAGTTAGGGAGGCTCATGGGTCCATCTTCCGACAGCGTCTATCTCACAGCTCACAGCATCCATCTCACAGCATCCATCTCACAGCATCCATCTCACAGCATCCATCCCACAGAGTCCTGATCGCCGTGAGTTTGGCCAGCAGCTGTTCGGTGGCAGCGAAGTCGAGCACCCCGCGGGTATGCACCACCCGGATGCGGCTGCCCAGCTCCTCGAGGATGCCGGCCTCGGTGGTGTCTGGCCAGCGGCGGGAGCGGCGGTGGCTGCCGGCGTAGCTGCGCCCGATCGTGTTGATCGCCCGTGGATTCTGCCCTCCAGGCGGGCACGGAGGCGAGCGTGCACCTCCTCAATCAGATTCTGGATCGCCGTTGCCGTGAACTCGGGACTGGGCATTCGCAGGGCATCGTTGCGTCGATCCCATGCCGACTTCAGGTTCCTGGCTGTAACGAGCGATACCCTCGCTCAATCTCTTATCAGGTGGGCCGGCTCGGTCGCCGCGCCACGGCCGCCTGGGCGTACACCCTGGCCGGCACCGGCCGCAGATCCCACACCAGGCCAAGCTTCGCCAGAACCAGCAGGGTGAGATAGGTGATATCGATCTCCCACCAATAAATGCCCTGGCGGCAACTCGATTGGCAATGGTGATGGTTGTTGTGCCAGCCCTCTCCCAGGGTGATCAAAGCCAGCAGCAGGTTGTTGCGGCTGTCGTCGCCGGTGTCGAAGCGCTGGCTGCCGAAGACGTGGGAGAGGGAATTGATCGTGTAGGTGCCGTGATAAAGCAGCACCGTGGAGATGAAGAACCCCCACACCAGCATCTGCGCTCCCGAGGTGGGTCGGCCTGCCTCCGCCAGCACCCTGCCCAGGGCGAAGGTGGCGGTTCCCAGCAGGGCAGGACTGATCAGTGACCAGCGATCGATGAACACCAGTTCGGGAAAGCGGGCGTAATCGCGGATGCCTGCGAGGTTGTCGCGGCGGTTGCCGGGGTGGAGAAACCAGCCCATGTGCGACCAGAGGAAGCCGTAATGCCGAGGCGAGTGGGGATCCTGTTCGGTGTCCGAGTTGGCGTGGTGGTGACGATGGGTGGCGGCCCACCAGAGGGGGCCGAGCTGGGCCGAGGAGGTGGCGAGCACGGCCAGCAGAAATTGGAACAGGCGGCCGGTGCGGAAGCTGCGGTGCGAGAAATAGCGGTGGTAGGCGGCCGTCACGCCGAACATGCGGATCGCATAGGAGGCCAGGCACACCAGCAGGGCCTCGCCACTCACGCTGGTCCAGAAGGCGCCCAGGCAGGCCAGATGCATCATCCCAATCGGAATGCTGGCCAGGATCCAGCCTTGGGTGATCTCCGGTTTCACAGGCGGATCCACGGCTCTGGCTCCGGCTTGGAAGGGCTCGGCAACCGTCTGGTGGCCGCGTTCCCCGGGATGCTCTGCCTTCCAACCCTTGATCGTGCCGGCTGCCTCGCTGCTGCGCAAAGGCTTGCGCAGAGGCTTGGGAAGGATCGTCAACGGCCGGATAGCTCGAATGGAGAACAACTTAAGTCAGAACTTCACAGAACCTCAGGATCCCGATGCGGCCCGGCCGATTCCCGGGACCCCTCCGACGAGAGGCCACCGCGGCGGTGCATCTGCGGCCGGTTGTGCCAGCTTGTGGCCATGGAACTGCGTCTGTTGTCCTTTCCCCTCACCAAGGCTGTGCCCCTGGCGATCAGCCGCGGCACCACTGCCGCCGTGGAGCACCTGCTGGTGGAGGTGGAGCAGGACGGCCTGACCGGGATCGGTGAGACCGGTGGCTTCGACACCGGACACCGTGAGTTCACCACCGCTGCCATCGCTGCCGAACTTCAGGCCCTGGCCCCCCGTCTGCGGGACCTGGCCCCCCAGCCCCTGCAGGCCCTGGAGCCGCTGCTGGCATCGCTTTCGCCGCCGGCCCGCTGCGGCCTGGATCTGGCCCTGCACGACTGGTGGGGCAAACGGCTCGGGGTTCCCTTGCATCGCCTCTGGGGTCTGGATCCGCAACTGGGGGTTGCCACCAGCGTGACCCTCGGCCTCGGTTCGGTGGAGGCGGTGCTGGCGCGGCTGCAGCGGTGGTGGACCCAGCTGCCGGCCACCCGCATCAAGCTGAAACTCGGCAGTCCGGAGGGGCTCGACCATGACCGGGCCCTGGTGGAGGCGGTGGCCGAAGCCCTCGAACGTCAGCAGCAAATCGGTGGACCCGCCGCTGAGCTGCAGGTGGATGCCAACGGCGGCTGGGATCTGGACGGTGCTCGCGCCATGGTTGGCTGGCTCGCCGATCATCAGGTGGCGCTGGTGGAGCAGCCCCTGCCTCCGATCGAGGATCCGGAGGCCGATGCCGCCGCCTTCGCCGCCCTGGAGCTCGATTGTCCGATCGCGCTGGTGGCCGATGAGAGCTGTTGGACCCTGGCCGATGTGGTGCGACTGGCGCCTTATGTGGATGGGGTGAACATCAAGCTGCTCAAGAGCGGCGGGCTCGCTGAGGCCCTGCTGATGGCCCAGGCGGCACGCCGGCTGGGGTTGGAGGTGATGCTCGGCTGTTATTCCGATAGCGCCCTGCTCAACGGCGCCGCAGCCCAGCTGCTCCCCCTGGTGCGCTGGCCCGATCTGGACAGCCACCTCAATCTGGTGGACGATCCCTTTGCCGGTCCGACGCTCGAGGCCGATCGCCTTCATCCCGGGCTCAGCCCCGGCCTGGGGGTGGCGCTCACCACGGAGCTGGCCGGAAACGCCACGGCGCGGGTTGATCGCTCCGGTAGCGAGGGCCCGGGGCCCCTTCCCGGGGCGTGATGCTCAGCCCCGATACCCCCGTGGTGCTCCTGCAGCACCATGGTCTCGACAACCTTGGCGGCAAGACCGGCCTGGCCCTGCTCCGCTATCGCCGGGGGCCGGTGGTGGCGGTGATCGATCCCGACCATGCGGGGGAGGATCTGGAGCGGCTCACGGGCATCCGGCGGGCCGTGCCGGTGGTGGGCTCGATGCGGGAGGCCCTGCCGCTGGTGCCTGCCGCCGCCCTCGCCGATCCCATCCCGGCGGGCGCCCCCGGGGCCGTAGCCGTGGTGGGGTTAGCCCCCTCCGGTGGCCGCCTGCCCAGCGAACTCCACGCCGATCTGGTGGTGGGGCTGGAGGCGGGGCTGTCGGTGGCCAGTGGCCTCCATAGCCGCCTGGGCGATGATCCCCAGCTGGCGGCCCTGCTGCGGCCAGGCCGCTGGATCTGGGACCTGCGCCGCGAACCCGACGACCTGGTGGTGGGATCGGCCCGGGCAGCAGCCCTGGCGCCACGACGCCTGCTGGCGGTGGGTTCCGACATGTCGGTGGGGAAGATGAGCGCCTGCCTTGAGCTGCAGGCGGCGGCGCTGCGGGCTGGAGTCGATGCCCGTTTCGTGGCCACGGGCCAGGCCGGCATCCTGATCGCCGGAGATGGACTGGCCCTCGATGCGGTGCGGGTTGATTACGCCGCCGGGGCGGTGGAGCAGGCGGTGCTGCGCGCGGCCGAGGGAGCCGGCCCCGATGCCTTGGTGCTGGTGGAAGGGCAGGGCTCCATCTGCCACCCGGGCTCCACCGCCACCCTGCCGCTGCTGCGGGGCAGCCAGCCCACCGACCTGCTGCTCGTGCACCGCGCCGGCCAGACCACGATCCGCAACCAGCCCCAGATCCCCCTGCCGCCGATCGAGCGGCTGATCGCTGCCCTGGAGGCGCTGGCCGCCCTGGCCCGCCCGGCCGCGGCCGCGGCCCCACCGGCCCGGGTGGTGGCGATCGCCCTCAACACCGGCCATCTGGCGGCCGAACAGGCGCAGGCTGCCCTGGAGGCGATGGCCGCCCTCACGGGTCTGCCCTGTCACGATCCGGTGCGGGATGGGGGTGAGTCCCTGCTGGCCGACCTGCGGCAGGGCTGGGCCGTCGCCGCGGGCTGAGGCCCGCGCTACCGGCCCGCGCTGTCGCGGCCCTCCCGGTTCAAGCAAGCCAGGGCGCGGCGCCAACAAAAAACCACCCCGTGGACGAACCAGGGGTGGGGTGTTGTGGCAACAGGGCGAGCGAGGGGAATCGAACCCCCGTATGGCGGCACCACAAGCCGCTGCCTTAACCGCTTGGCGACGCTCGCCGCAGGTTTTGACTTTATCACCGGGGCTTGCTGGATCAGCGGGGTTTTCAGGCGGGAGCCCGGGCCCAGGAGGGGCCGCGGACCCGATCGGGGCTGCTCCGATGCGGCATGGAGATCCCCTCTCTAGGGCTTGTCCCCCGTGGGCGGGTGATCTCTGCCATCCTGAACGCCGCCAGCTGATTCGCGCCGTGACTGCCCGCGCCACGAATGCCAGCGCCACGACAGCCCGCTCCCGGCTCCTGCGGCGCTCTTCGATGCGCTCCGATTGTTCGCCCCATCACTTCCGGGTCATCGATTCTGTTCGCTTTCACCGGCCCGTTCCGCCCTCGGCAGCGCTCCCGCACCCTTCCACGCTGGGCGCCGTGGGTATCCGTTCGCTATTCGGACTTGCCTTTGCCGCCGCCCTGGGCCTGGGTCTGGTCGCCACCAATCCCGATGAAGAGGAGTTCGAGCGTTTCGCTGCCGACCAGATCACCCATGCGGCTGAGCAGGAGCTCTGCCACGAGGGAGGCCTGCCGATGCTGGCCCGCCTGATCGTGCACGACTGTCCCCGCCTGATCGCCGCCCAGCATGACCTGCTCGGCCGGCTGGTCTTGGCGGCCACCAGGCGCCGCAACTTCGGCCTGCTCAGCCTCTACCGCACCGATCTGGGGGGGCAGCAACTCCTCCCCGACTGGTCGATCCCCCGCTACAGCTCCATCACCTTGGCTGCTGCCGGTCGCTTCTTCATCCTGCGCAGCAACCAGGCCGCCGCGGAGCCCAGCGTTCGATGAACCGGCTCGGGCCGCTAAGGATCCCCCGTTCTCTGCTCGATCCCGTGGCCTGCCTGCCGCCGGCCGATCGGGAGGGCTTGGCCACGGTGCAGATCGAGCATGTCGAGGGCAGGATCACGGCCCTCCATCCCGTGGAGCTGCCTGCCTCGCGGCAGCTGCCCCTGGCCCTCACGCCGCCGGTCGATCCCCACGTGCACCTCGACAAGGCCTTCAGCGGAGCCTTGTTTCCCAATGCCTCCGGCACCGTGGCTGGAGCCCTGGAGGCCAATCTGCGGGAACTGGGCCAACGCCGCGGCGAGCAGGTGCTGCAGCGAGCCGGCCTGGCGCTGGAGCGAGCCTGGCGCCATGGTCTGCGGGCGCTCCGCAGCCATGTCGACAGCCAGGCCCCGACGACCCTGGAGGTCTGGGAGGCGCTGCAGCAGCTCCGGGCGCGCTGGGCCGGCCGGGTGGATCTGCAGCTGGTGGCCCTGGCGCCGCTGGGGTATTGGCGCACGGCCGATGGGCACCGGCTGGCCCGAAGGGTGGCGCGCGATGGGGGCCTGCTGGGCAGCGTGGTGGGGATCCCCTTCTCGCCGCTGGCCTGGGATGCGGTGGGTCTGGAGGCCCTGCTGACGCAGGCCGAGACCCTGGGCTGCGGCCTCGATCTTCACATCGATGAACACGATGCCGCCCCCGCTCCCGGGGTGCGGGCGCTGGTGCGGCTGCTGGAGCGACGCAGCGGCTGCCGGGTGCCGATCACCTGCAGCCACGCCAGCAGCCTGGCCCTGCTGGCGGCGCCGGAGCTGGCCCGATGGGCCGACCGCCTGGCCGCCGCCGGGGTGGCCGTGGTGGCCTTGCCGTTCACCAATCTCTGGCTGCTCGGCAAGCGGGAGGGCACCACACCACTGGTGCGCCCCCAGGCCCCGATCCAGCAGCTGCAGGCCGCCGGCGTGCGGGTGGCCATGGGCAGCGACAACGTGCAGGATCCCTGGTATCCAGGCGGCGATTTCGATCCGGTGGAGCTGCTGCGGCTGGCGCCCCTGCTGAGCCACCAGCTGCCGTGGCGGCGGCGGGGGCTGGCGCCGTTCACCAGCGAGGCCTCGCGGCTGCTGGATCTCCCCTGGGATGGGGTGCTGCGGGAGGGGGCTCCGGCCGATCTGCTGGTGCTGGGGGCTTCAAGCTGGGGGGATCTATTGGCGCGTCCCCCCCAGCGGCGGGTGATGCGCGCCGGCCGCTGGCTGCCCCCTCCCGAGCAGGAGGCTGCTTCGGCCTTGCTGGCGGGCCTGGAGGTCCCGGTCGCGTCAGGCTGATGCCAGCAGCGAGGTCGGCATTGAGGGGATTCCCCGCTGTGCCAGATCAAGACCCTCCGGAGCTGATCCCCAGCTCGTCCACGCCGCCAGCTTCGAGGTCAGGAATCTCCCGATTCCATCCAGGCCTTCCCGTTCACCGACCTTCGCGCCGTTACCTTCCTTCGCGCCGGATCGCTCCGCTTCCCTTCCGTTCATCCTCCGCCCCTCACCCCCACTCCTGGGCATCTGCCCGCCGCCCCTCACCCCTACCGCTCCTGCGCATCCGCCCGCCGCCCATGCCCGATCTCGCCCTGCCACCCCTGCCCCAGCCTCCCGCCGAGGCCACGATCGCGGCCCTTGCCGCCGAGCTGGAGGCGGTTGAGCCGGACCTGGTGCTGCATCGCTCGATCGAGGAGCGCACGCGCCTCTCCCGGGATTTCCACGACTACTCGCCGGTGCTCACCCCCCTGCTGGCGGGGAAGATTGCCCAGCTGGCTGTTGTTGCCAGCACGGTGGAGCAGGTGATGGCGGTGGCGGCGGCCTGCGCCCGCCATGGCGTGCCGCTCACGCTGCGGGGGGCGGGCACCGGCAATTACGGCCAGTGCGTGCCCCTGGCCGGGGGCGTGGTGCTCGATCTCACCGGCCTCAACCGGGTGCGGCGGATCGATCCCTCCAGCGGTGTGCTGGAGGCGGAGGCGGGCTGCCGCCTGGCGGAACTCGATGCCGCCCTCGCCCCCCACGGCCGGGCGCTGCGGATGGCGCCGAGCACCTGGCGCAGCGCCAGCCTGGGCGGCTTCATTGCCGGTGGGTCGGGGGGCATCGGTTCGGTGCGCTGGGGCTTCCTGCGCGATCCCGGCAACCTCCTGGCCCTGGAGGTGGTCACGGTGGAACCCCAGCCGCGGCTGTTGCGGTTGGAGGGCGGGGCTGCCCAGCCGCTCAACCACGCCTACGGCACCAATGGCATCCTCACGGCGGTCACGGTGGCCACCGCTCCTGCCGTGGCCTGGCAGCAGGTGGTGGTGGATTTCCCCGACTGGTGGGCTGCCCTCGAGGTGGCCCGCACGCTTCCTGGCACCGCCCTGGAGCTCGACGACCTCACCCTGCTGCAGGCGCCACTGGCGGCGGGGATGCCCTGGACGCAAGGATGCCCGGCGCCCGCCGCCGGCCAGCACCGGCTGCTACTGCTGGCCGCCCCCGATGCCCTGTCGCTGCTGCCGGCCTGGCTGGCGGAACGGGGCGGCACGGTGATCTGGCAGCAGCCTCAGGGTTCCAGCCGGGGGGGCACGCTGCGGGAACTCACCTGGAACCACACCACCCTGCACTGGCGGGCCCGTCACAAGGGCTGGACCTATCTGCAGCTGGCGCTGCCGCTGCCCGAGCGTCCCCTGCTGGAGGCGATAGCCGAGCGCTGGGGGGAGAGGGTTCTTTGGCACCTCGAAGGCGTGCGTCAGGGGGGCAGCGCCCGGCTATCGGCCCTGCCGGTGGTGCAGCTGGGTAACGCCGCGGAGCTAGCCGAACTGATCAACTTCTGCCGCGATCACGGCGCCGGCAGCGCCGATCCCCACGTGCTCAGCGTGGAGGATGGCGGTGCCGGTGTGGTGGATCCCAACCAGGTGGCGGCGAAGGCGGCCCATGATCCGGCCGGCTTGCTCAACCCCGGCAAGCTGCGGGGCTGGGTAGAGCCGGTTTGAGCGGTTGTTTTTTTATTTTTGCAGATAACCTGTATCCAACTGCTCTAAGGTCCTTGTTCTCCAGCATGGATGTGCAATAATTGGTGGACTAATCATATCGCTGCATCGCAAAAGCCAGGAAATCTGAAGTTCACTTGTGCTAAGAAGTGAAAGCGCTACTAGTTATAAATTATGATTTCTGAGCATGTTTGCATATGGACAATAACGTAATCGCGCGTCCTCCTTTATGGGCCAATGGATGTCACCAGTCTGCCAGATTTCCTGTAAAGAAGTCGAAAAGCGTCGCCGGCGATACTGGGTCCGTATAAAATCCCCACGCCTCCACCGTACAATCCCCCTGACCCGCTGCACCGCATGCCCTATGGAGCAAGTTGCCGGCTTCCCATCCGCTGTATAGGCCGACAACGGCACCCACCGCAGAGCGGATACCGGACCCGCCCATACAGCGTTCGGCAGTCCGCGGATCACGTTGGAGGATCTGACGGGATTGGATCTATACTATTCTGCGTAGGCAAAGAAAGCACCATGTTGGTGAAAAGGTATGAAACGATGACTCGAACATGCAAATGCATGCGCCGCTTTGGAAGACTTTCGCGTGACCAATGATGAACAATACGAAGCAGAAATTTCAGGGCATCATACCCGCAGAACTCGTTGATGCGGTTCGAACAATGCGCTGTATTCTGTTCGTCGGCGCCGGTATGTCCGCTCAGGTGACACGGTCCGATGGGTCGCCATTGCCGAGTTGGTCGGAGCTGTTGCTGGAGTTTCTCGACTGGGCTATCGCGCGGCAGGTACGCTTCTGGGGGGATCCAGAGGATATCAGAGCAATGATAACGAAGGGGAACCTTCTGACGGCAGCGCAGGAGCTCCAAGATCGCCTCGGGCCGGCTGCGCTTGGCGAGTTCCTCGACCGGGTCTTCCGCGACAGAACCGTGTTGCCGTCGAACGCGCACCGCCTAGTCCCCCGCATACCCTTTCGGGCGGTCCTGACCACAAATTACGACTCACTCATCGAAGGCGCCTACAGCATCGAGAACGGCGGCCGGCTTCCACCTGTCTGGACGCAGGAAGACCTGTTGTTTCGTCCTTCGCCTCTGCGAGGATCAGACTTCTTCGTATTCAAGATTCACGGACACTTGGATCGTCCGAACTCGGTCGTGCTCGGAAGCCGGGACTATCAAGATCTTCTCTTTCGGACGCCAGGGTATCGGCAGTTCTTAGAGACACTCTTCGCAACTCACGCCGTACTGTTTGTCGGTTTCGGTGGTTCTGATCCGAATCTCGACAGCATCTTCGATCGACTTGCATCGATATACTCTCGCACGCTCGATCGACACTTCACGCTGCTTCCTGCGAATCGGCTCAATACGACGGAGAAACGCAGGCTGGCTCTCGATCGTCGCCTCGAAGTAATCGAGTACGACGCCGACGCCAGTCACTCCCAGGTCGTAGCGTTTTTGCACGAGTTGGCGTCTCAGTGTGAGCGAGGACCGACGGAAGAAGCTCAAAGCGCACGCAAGTCGAAACAGCTCACGGTGTTCATTAGCCATTCGGTTGCAGACGCGAACATAGTTGAAGCTATCGCGACGATGTTGAAAGGGCATGACTACGCCCCTTGGGTCGCGGATGCTGAGCTTTTGCCCGGAGACGACATCGGTCAAGCAATTTCCGAGGGCATCGCAGCGGCTGACGTCTTCTTGGTGGTGCTTTCGAGCAGTTCTCTCGAATCCAAGTGGGTGCAGCTCGAGATTGAGTCGGCCGTGCTGCGTGAGGTCGAGAAGCGCGTCGTTGTGATGCTGATTCTGATTGGAGATGTCGAACCGCCGGCGTTTCTTCAGAACAGGTTGTATCTGCGTCTTCAGCCGGGCTTTTCTGCCGACGCCCTCGCGCCATTGTTGCGCTCCCTTGAGCGCATCAGTGCTGAGCGGCAATCCCGGTAGGTCAGAAAGGCTGCCGAACAAAGCCATGCACGCGACGCGCAAAGACCGCGCGCGCGTGATGGCAGCGTTAGCTTGATCCAGTAACCGCAGGGCGGCTTATGAGCCGCCGCTGCCAGCGCCCACTGGCCGGGCGCGAAGCGACAAGGCGTGAAGTTATGCTAGGCCATTGAGATTCCCATCCAACTACCTGCTCGTCAATTCGGCGATCTGCTCACATGCGCTGACCAATAGACCGGCCGGTTGGCGGCATGCGTGTTGAAGCCGTGAATGCGCAATGTCCAGGTGCCTGGCGTGATCGGCCCTCTGATCTGCACGCGTTCGAAAATGCTGTTCACCATCAGTCCGGATGCTCGGGTGGCCCCCGATGGGTCAATCAGGCGGATGTCGATGTCGCTATGCTCCTCAAACAGGCCCAGAAAGCCTCCGCGCCCTTCTGGCCACCACAATGCGGCATCGAACAACACATGGCCGGCGCTGACATTCAACGGAATGTCGATGGTTTCCCGGTTGGACACGCTGGATTTGCCCCACCAGGCCCAGCCGTTTATCGGCAAGCTCAGCAGTCCGGCGCCATTGGTGTTGTTCACTGCGCCGCCACGCCGGCCGGAGATGATCATCTGGGCATAGACCTGCCCCGGATCGATCGCACCGAACTGCCGCAACCAGTTGCGCAGCAGCGCCGCCGCGCCAGCGGCATAGGGGGTTGCGCCCGATGTGCCGTTGAAGCGCGCAAAGCTGTTGTCGGCATTGCCGCGCGCGGTTTCGGTGTTGCTGGGCGCGTGAATATCGGGCTTGATGCGATTGTCGGGCGCAGGCCCGCGCAGGGAGCCCGGATGCGGCCCGGCATCTCCCAGATCGGTGCGGCCTACCCCCAGCGCTTTATGCGCGATCGCCGGCGACGAAACGCTGGTGCCGCCATCGGGATCATTACCATTGGCCGATACCACCACGGCACCGGAATCGAACGCCGCATCGGCCGCCACCCCAAGCGCATCAAAGGCATTGGTGCTGGGTAGCTGGATTTCGGCGACGATTACCCGATCGCCCACCGCCACCGCACGCTGGAACCCTCGAACCGCCGCCGTCACGTTCAGCCCGCCGCGCGAGCCATCGGCTGCTCCATAGATACGGAACGAATCCAGCGTGATATCCGTCACACCGCGAAACGCCGCGCCGCCGCCGCTGCCCGCCGAAATAATCGCCGCCGAAGCCGTGCCGTGCGGCCAGGGATCGGTGGTGGTGATGGCCCCTGTGTTGCAATCAGCCCCGCCGCCTACGCAATCGCGCAGGAAACCTAGATTGTTAGGCGTTGCGAACACGACATGCGTATCGCGAACCCCGGTATCGAGCAGCCCGATGAATCCCGTGTTTAGCCCGGTGTTAAAATATAAATCTGAGCGGATGAGCGTGCGGCCATCGTCCACATCGTCGGTGGTGTTGGCGTTCTGCGGCGGCGGAATATCGGTGGCTGTGGGATCGACCGACAGCACGCGCCGCTCCTGCACCAGCTTGGCAATCGCATTGGCCGGGATCTGCACGGTGTAGGCGTTGATCAGCCAGAAACGCTCGACGATCTCCGCGCCGCTTTGGCGCAGCAGCAGTTGCGGCTCCCGATCCTCGACGCGACGCGCTTCAATTGTCTTGATGATCTCCGCACGCCGGTCGCCATATTTGCGATCTTCGCCGCGGACGCCGCGTTTACCGGTGGCTGGCTCTGGAAAGCGCGGAATGCCCACCTGATCGCTGAACACCACGATCACTTCGATGCGGGCATCCGGATTGCTGGCAATCGCCTTGCGCACCAGCGGATTGATCTTTGCCTGGGGAATGGCAGGGCGAGGCGGCACCATGTCTAGCCGGGAAATCGGCTTTTTCAGTGTCACACCGGCCCGGCGCGCGGTCGCAGGCTCTTTAACCATGCTGAACGATACAGGCTTGAATTCTCGTAGTTCTACGCCGTAGATAACGCGATCAGGATCTGCCCGTTCGCTGCCATCAAGAGCGGACTGTCGTTGTATCACGCTACGCAGGCTGCGTTCAGCAAGTTCTGGTGTGGGCTGCAACGGCCGCGGCACCGGTTGGGCCGTCGCCGTACCCACCAGCAGCCCAGCAAACAATAGGCTGGTTGCTTGAAGAACTGATCTCTTCATGGACACCTCCAAACTGAGTCAACTCTATCTTACTTAACCCAAATTCCGAACTAATCCCTTAGCGGTTAGCATTTCTTATCTTTTAACGGTGTGGGACAGCACGTGGCGAACATCGACCTTGTTGAACCCTTGATGACGTCCTGATGCCTGTTTGCATCTCGGGCAGCTGCAGTCGATGGAGACCACCTTCGAACAAGGCCCTCGAGTGGACAGGCCACCTCTGGATTTCTGCTTAGCCCAATGCTCATGGCCTGCCACTCAGGGCCAGCGTTAGCCCAATACCTAGGATGGATTTGGGCTCAGTAGCGGTGGCAACGCCTGTCCCCTGGATTGGCGCTACGGCGGCAATAGCAGTGCGTAGCTCATGAATTACAATTTGAAGTGGGAGCAAGAGGTTGATAGACGCTGGATTGCAGTGGTCCCCGAGCTGCCTGGCGTTCTCTCGTATGGGAACTCTGCTGCAGATGCTATGTCAAAGGCAGAGATCTTGGCTCTTCGCGTTATTGCCGACAGGCTAGAAAATAACGAGTCTGAGCCTGTGAGTATCAGCTTCTCGCTGCCACTCACTGCATGCGTACGTGGCCTTCAGTCAAAGCCAAAAGGCTGTTGGGCTCCCAAGCAGCGTTCAGGAGCGGGTCAGGGCAGGGGCTCGGCCTCAGCCGCAGTTCAGGCTGAGGCGGGTGTCCACGCCGGTGGTGGGGTTGGTGCCGCTGGCGTCGCGGCAGAGGGCGCGCTGGTCGGATCGGTCGATCAGGGCATCGCTGAAATCAGCCCCGGTTACATCGGCGCCGCTGAAGCTGCTGCCGGAGGCGATCACGCCGCGCAGCACCGCGTTGTGGAAGTTGGCACCGTTGAAATCCACCTTGTCCATCAGCACGTCGCTGAGGTCGGCGCCGCTGAAGTCGGCGTTCGGGAAGGCCGCCTGGGTGAGGATCGCGCCATGCAGGTCGGCGCCGGCGAAGCGCGCACCTCGGCCCTGGGCGCCGGCGAAGGAGGTCTGGGCCAGCTGCTGGCCGCTGAAGTCCTGGCCGTTCTGGTTGGTGAGGGTGTAGTCCACCCCTTGGAATTCGGCCCACGCCGGCGGAATCGCTCCGCCGATCAGGGTGCCCAGGGCGAGCACCAGGCTCAGCAGCAGGGCCAGGCAGGGGGCGAAGGCGCTAGGGCTGAACATGGGGCCTCCGGAGCTGGTGTGAAGAAAGGGCCAAAGCCGACCCGCTTGGGATCGACTCTGGCCCCCCGGGTTGCGCTTACTGCGCCGACCCTTGGCCCCATCGTGGCGCAACCGGGCTCACACGGAGGTGGAGCTCACCCCCAGATGCTTGCGAATCCGATCAAGGGCAGCCTTCTCGGCGGTGCTCACCTTTTCACCGGAGCCGAACAGGCCATTGCCGGCGGCGGCGGCCACCGCCTCGCAGCCCTCCACGATCAGCTGGCAGTACTGCTGGGCGGAGGCGGCATCACCCTTGGCGCGGGCCAGGGCCACCGCTCCATCCACCTCCTCAAGGGCGCGGTCGAGCACCTTGCCGTCGCGTACATCTTCGGGGGTGACCGCGAGCTTCTGAGGCTGGATCCCCTGCTTGAGGGCCTCCGGATCGAACAGGCTGGAGATCAGCGGGTTGGAGGCGTAGCGGCCGGCGGCACCGGCCAGCTCACGGCCCAGGGCCATGGCTTCCTGGGCGCTTGAGAAGATGCCCATGTCCACGGCCATCATGGCCATGGCGGCGGCCAGGGGACCGCCCATCAGTTTGTTGCGTTCTTCTTTGGTCAGTTCAACAGCCATGGAAGGGAGAATTCCACTACCCCTCCAGCCTGGCCAGGGCAGCTGCTTCCGTCATCGCTGCGACCTGACCGCTTCCTTACGAGCCCAGGCCAGGGCCTGCCGCATCGGTGGGGGCCGGCGATCGAGCCGGGAGCGGATCCAGCAGCGGCATCACGGCCCCCAGCAAATAGAGGGACCCTGCCACCACCGGCAGCGCGCTGCCCGGCAAGCTCTTTCCAGCCGCCGCCCCGCTGAGCTGCTGAAGGCCGTGCTCCAGCTCCAGCACCGAGGCCAGTTGGCCGGCCAGCTCCGGGCAGGCGGCCGCCAGCTCATCGAGGCCCCAGGCGCGGTGGTCGGGGATCGGCACAATCAAGGCCCTGTCCTCTGGCCCGATCAGCGCCCGCAGCACGGCAGCTCCATCCTTGTGCCGCTGGATGCCGATCAGCCAGGTCCGCCCGCCGGCCCCCAGCCGATCGAGTTCCCGCCGCAGCACCACGGCGGCCGGTGGGTTGTGGGCCCCGTCGAGCAGCAGGGGCACACCCCGGAAGTGGCGGGTTTCCAGCCGCCCGGGCCAGCGGGCGGCGGCCAGGCCGGCCAGGATCGCGGCCTCGCTGAGGGGGGCCTCCGGCCGGGGCCAGCCCCGCTCCGCCAGGGCCCGCGCCATCGCCACCGCCACGGCCCCATTGCTGCGCTGCACCATCCCGGGTAGGCCGAGCTCCGGTCCTCCGGCTTCGGGGGCGGCCAGGGGCGCCACCCAGCGCAACTCGGCCCCGAGCCTATGGGCTTCCGCTTCGAGCATGGTGGCGACCTCCGGGGCCTGGGGAGCACTGAACGCCAGGCAGCCGGCGCTGAGCACCCCGGCCTTCTCCCTTGCGATCGAGGCCAGATCGGCGCCGAGGTGTTCGCAGTGATCGAGGCCGATCGCCCCGAAGCCCACCACGGGGCGGTGCGGATGGGCCGTGGTGGCGTCGAGCCGGCCCCCCAGACCCACTTCGAGCACGCTGACATCCAGTTTGGCTAGGGCGAAACGATCGAAGGCCGCGGCGGTGAGCCATTCGAAGGGGGTGAGCTGGTGGGCTGCGGCGATCGGCCGCCAGCGGGCCAGGTCGGCGCGGAGGGTGGCCGGTGCGATCCAGCGGTCATCCAGCTGGATACGCTCGCACCAGCTCACCAGGTGGGGGGAGCGGTAGATGCCGCAGCGCAGGCCTGCCGCCCGCAGGATGGCGTGGAGGAAGGTGGCGATCGAACCCTTGCCGTTGGTGCCGGCCACCTGCACGGCGCGGAACCGCCGTTCCGGGTGCCCGCCGGCGGCGAGGGCCCCCTCCAGCCGCCGAAGGCCCAGGTCGATGCCGCGGCTGGCGAAGGGCTCCAGGAGGTCATCGAGATCCACCGGCTCCGGGGCTCCGGTGGTTTCCGGTTCAGCTGCCACCGGTTCGGGGCGCTCGGGCGCGGGGGCGGTGGCGTTCACGCCAGGGTGAGCAGCGCCCGCTCAAGCCGCTTGATCGCCTTGCGGATGTGGCGCGGCCGGATCACCAGGGGCGGCACGAAGCGCACCACCCGCGGCCCGGCTGGCACCAGCAGCAGCCCCTCAGCCATGGCCGCCTTCACCAGATCGGGGGCGGACGGAGCTTGCTCGCGCAGCACCAGGCCCTGCAGCAGGCCCCAGCCCCGTTGGCGCTCCAGCAGGGTGGGATGCCGTTGCACCAAGGCCTCAAGCTGCTCCCGCAAGCGGGTGGCCATGGCCTCCACGTGGGTGAGCAGGTCGCGCCGCTCGATCTCCTGGATCACCGTGAGTCCGGCCCGGCAGGCAAAGGGATTGCCCCCGAAGGTGCTGGCGTGTTCGCCGGCCCGGAGGAGGTCGGCGGAGGCCTTCACCGCCAGCGCTCCGATCGGGATGCCGCCGCCGAGGCCCTTGGCGAGGGTGAAGGCGTCGGGTTCGATGCCGAGACGCTCGTGGCCCCACCAGCGCCCGCTGCGGCCCACCCCCACCTGCACCTCATCGAGGATCAGCAAAATGGAGCGTTCATCGCAGAGTTGGCGCAGCCGCTGGAAGAAGGCCGGATCGCCGGGGTTCACGCCGCCTTCGCCCTGGAGGGGTTCGAGCAGCACCGCCGCCACCCGCGGGCCCTCGGCTTCACAGTCGGCCAGCAGGGCCTCGAAGGCGGCGGTGTCGTTGTAGGGGAAGTAGCGGAAGCCCTCCACCATCGGCTCGAAGTTCTGGTGATACTTCGGCTGGCCGGTGGCGGTCACGGCCGCCAGGGTGCGGCCGTGGAAGCTGGCTTCGGCGGTGAGGATCACGGGGCGCTCGATGCCGCGCACCACGTGCCCATGCTTGCGGGCCAGCTTGATCGCGGCCTCGTTGGCCTCGGCACCGGAATTGCAGAAGAACACCTTGTCGGCGCAGCTGCGCTCGCAGATCGCCCGGGCCAGGGCCTCCTGCTCTGGGATGCGGTACAGGTTGGACACGTGCTGGAGGGTGCCCAGCTGGTGGCAGAGATTGCGCCGCAGCACCCGATCGCTATGGCCGAGGGTGCACACGGCAATGCCGGCGACGCAGTCGAGGTAGCGACGGCCCTCGTCGTCCCACACCCAAAGCCCTTTCCCCCGCACCAGGGTGAGGGGAAAGCGCGAGTAGGTGTCCATCACCGCTGAAAGGATGGGAGCGGTGGGACTCGAACCCACATGCCCGAAGGCGCTCGATTTTGAGTCGAGTCCGTCTACCAATTCCGGCACGCTCCCGCGATTCAGACTCTAGGCGCCAGCCCTCAGGCCGGATCGCTGAGCCGGCGGATGCGGGCCCCAACGGCGTTGAGCTTGCCCTCGAGGTTGGCGTAGCCGCGGTCGAGGAACTCCAGCCCCCGCACGGTGGTGACGCCATCGGCGGCGAGGCCGGCCAGCACCATGGCGGCGGAGGCCCGCAGGTCGGTGCCTCGCACCGGGGCGCCGCTGAGGCGTGCCACGCCCTCGATGCAGGCGGTGTTGCCCTGGAGGCGAATCGAGGCGCCCATGCGCTGCAGTTCGGCTACCTGCTGGAGACGGTTCTCGAAGATGGTCTCCACCACCACGCTGGTGCCGTTGGCGGTGGCCAGCAGGCTCATGAAGGGGGCCTGGAGGTCGGTGGGGAAGCCGGGGAAGGGCATGGTGCGCAGATCCAACGCCTGGATCGATTCGGCGCTGATCGTCAGGTTTGTGCCGTCCTGCATCAGGCGGCAACCCGCCTCATCCAGCTTGGTGAGAACGGCTCCGAGGTGCTCGGGAATCACAGGACCCACCGTGAGGGTGGAGCGGGTGATCGCCGCGGCGAGCAGGAAGGTGCCGGCCTCGATCCGGTCGGGAATCACCGCGTAGTCGGCCCCATGGAGGGTGGGCACCCCGTTGATCACGATCGTGGGAGTGCCGGCCCCGCGCACTCGGCAGCCCATGGCGTTGAGCAGGCGGGCCAGGTCGATCACCTCGGGCTCGAGGGCGGCGTTGTCGATCACTGTTTCGCCGTCGGCCAGGGCGGCGGCCATCATCAGCGTCTCGGTGGCGCCGACGCTCGGGCAGTCGAGATGGATATGACCACCTTTGAGTCGCTTGCTGCGGCCCGGCACCGAGGCGGTGACCACCCCATGTTCGATGCTGACCTGGGCCCCGAGCGCCTTGAGCCCCTTCACGTGCTCCACCACGGGCCGGCTCCCGATCTGACAGCCCCCGGGCAGAGGAACCTGGGCGGTGCCCATCCGGGCCAGGAGGGGGCCGATGCAGAAGAAGCTGGCCCGCAGGCTGTTCACCAGCTCATAGGGAGGGGCTGCCTGGGTGATGTGCTCGCCGTCGAGGTCGATGCAGTCGCCTTGGCGGGTGACCCGCACACCGAGGGCCGCCAGGATCTCTCCCATGGCGGTGATGTCGGTGAGGGGGGGCACATTGCGGAGCCGCAGGGTGTCGCGGCTGAGCAGGCAGGCCGCCATCAACACCAGGGCCGAATTCTTGGCGCCACTGACGCGCAGCTCTCCTGAGAGCTTGAGGCCACCAGAAACCTCAAGGCGGGAGTCGAGGAGCTGGAGGGCCGGTGCCGCGGAGAGGGTCATGGCGCCGGGCCTGTCATGAAACGCGAGCGCATATTGACAACTTTTCTGCAGGTCGTCTACGTGGCCGCCGCCCGAACTGTCTCGATGGCGCTCCACGGCATTGGGATTGCTCCGGCGAGCGGCCGGCAGCGGCCCGGGCGGCCGGTTGCGGCCCGAGCAGCTGGCTTGGAGGCGATGACCTACAATGCACCCATCACTGCGATTTCCGCAGTGAGGTGCGCCCGCGGATGTGGCGGAATTGGTAGACGCGCTAGTTTCAGGTACTAGTGGCAGCAATGTCGTGGGAGTTCAAGTCTCCCCATCCGCATCAACCCTTCATGATCGTTCTCAAGATCACCAATTCTTCCGAACTCCTTGCCGCCAAGGTGGGCAAGTTTTTGGAGAGCCTCACGCCCGATGGATTTGACCAGGTCACGATCGAGGACATTGTGATCCGCAAACTGATCGAAAACCTTGCCGCCGAGGGCCTACGTGGTGAGGTTGCCGCCGTCAGCGGTATGGATCTCGACGGCCAGGAGCTGGTGATCCACAAGCAACTGCATGTGCGCAGCAACCGACCCTTCTGAGGTCGGAGCGTCGTCGGGTGATCTTTCGATGCCCGTGCCCGTATCCGTGGCTGCGGCTGCGGCTGCGGAAGTGATCACCAGCCGGCGCAATCCCCTGGTGGGCCGGCTGCGTTCCCTCCATGACGCCCGTGGGCGGCGGCAGAGCCGCCAGCTGCTGCTGGAGGGCACCCACCTGATCGAGGAGATGCTGCGCCTCGGCCTCGAGCCCGACCTACTCGTGGCAACCCCCGCCTGGATCGCCCGCCACCCCCACCTACTGGCCGCCCTGCCGGCCGCCACCCCCCTGCGCGCGATGGCGGCCGAGGTGCTGGAGGCCGCCGCCACCACCCGCTCTCCCGATGGTGTGCTGGCGGTGTTGCCCACGCCGGAGCCCAAGCCCGCCGCTCCGGCTTGCTTCGTGCTGGCCCTCGACCGTCTCCAGGATCCGGGCAACCTGGGCACGCTGCTGCGCACGGCCCTGGCCGCCGGGGTGGAGGAGGTGTGGCTGGGGGAAGGGGCCGATCCGCACCAGCCCAAGGTGCTGCGCTCCTCCAGCGGGGCGGTGCTGGCCCTGCCCCTGATTCGCCTGGAGGCCGCCGAGCTGGCCGTCCGCCTCGATCGGGCCCGCCGCAGCGCTCTGCAGGTGGTGGCGGCCGTGCTGCCTTCGCCGGCCTGGCCCCATCCACCGCCCTACTGGCGGCACGACTGGACCCGGCCCACCGTGCTCCTGCTGGGCAACGAGGGGGCGGGGGTCGACCCTGGGCTGCTGGAGCCGGGGGACGCTGTGGTGACCATTCCCCACAGCCCGGCGGTGGAATCCCTGAATGTGGGGGTGGCCGCGGCGCCCCTGCTGCTGGAGCGTTGGCGCCAGGCTGCGGGGGGAGGAGTGGCCGGGAGCTGAATCCGAGGCTCGATTCGGTGGCGAAGCTGATCCTGCCCGGGTCAGTGGCAGGGGAGAATGCGCCCAATCCCTGAAGGCCGTTCGGTGATCGCAGCCAGCTCCGCCCCTGATGGATCCACCGCCCCGGCGGCTGGCTCTTTCGATTTCGATCTGATCGTGATCGGGGCCGGCTACGGCGGTTTCGATGCCGCCAAGCATGCTGCTGAGCATGGTCTGCGGGTCGCCATTGTCGAATCGCGGGACATGGGCGGCACCTGCGTGAACCGGGGCTGTGTGCCCTCCAAGGCCCTGCTGGCCGCCAGCGGCCGGGTGCGGGAGCTGGCCGACGCCGAGCACCTGGCCGGTTTCGGCATCCACGCGGCGCCGGTGCGCTTCGAGCGCCAGAAGATCGCCGATCACGCCCGCCAATTGGTGGAAACGATCCGCACCAACCTCACCAAGACCGTGGAGCGCTCCGGCGCCAAGATCCTGCGGGGCAAGGGCCGCCTCGATGGGCCCCAACGGGTGGTGGTGCGCGAAAGCGGCGGCGGGGTGGAGCGCCCCTACAGCGCCCGCGACGTGATCATCGCCACCGGCTCCGATCCGTTCGTGCCACCAGGGATTGAAATCGATGGCCGCACCGTGTTCACCAGTGATGAGGCGGTGGACCTGGAGTGGCTGCCGCGTTGGATCGCGATCGTGGGCAGCGGCTATATCGGCTTGGAATTCGCCGATGTCTACACGGCCCTGGGCTGTGAGGTCACGATGATCGAGGCCCTCGATCGGGTGATGCCCACCTTCGATCCCGACATCGCCAAGATCGCCGCCCGCAACCTGATCGATAGCCGCGACATCGATGCCCGTGCCGGCGTGCTGGCCAAGTCGATCAAGCCCGGCTGCCCGGTGCAGATCGAGCTGGTGGACATGAAGACCCGCGAGCCGGTGGAAACGCTGGAGGTGGACGCGGTGCTGGTGGCCACCGGCCGGGTGCCGGTGAGCAAAGATCTGAATCTGGCCTCGGTGGGCGTGGCGACCAACCGCGGCTTCATCCCGGTGGACGACACCCTGCAGGTGCTGGCCTCCAGCGAACCCGGCGCCGCCCCGATCCCGCACCTGTGGGCCGTTGGCGATGTGACCGGCAAGATGATGCTCGCCCACACCGCCGCCGCCCAGGGCACCGTGGCGGTGGAGAACATCCTGGGCCACCCCCGCCGCATCGACTACCGCTCGATTCCGGCCGCCACCTTCACCCACCCCGAGATCAGCTCGGTGGGCCTGAGCGAGGCCGATGCCAAGGCGCTGGCGGCCGAGCAGGGCTTCGAGCTGGGGGTGGTGCGCAGCTACTTCAAGTCCAACTCCAAGGCCCTGGCCGAGCTGGAGAGCGATGGGCTGATGAAGCTGCTGTTCAACAAGGCCAGCGGTGAGGTGCTCGGCGCCCACATCTATGGCCTGCATGCGGCCGACCTGATCCAGGAAATCGCCAATGCGGTGGCGCGGCGCCAAGGGGTGGTGCAGCTAGCCCAGGAGGTGCACACCCACCCCACCCTCAGCGAGGTGGTGGAGGTGGCCTACAAGCAGGCGGCCCTGGCTGTCGCCGGCTGAGGGAGCTTCCCGCCCTTCGTTTCCTCCCGCTTCCAAGCTGTAGCTGTCCGCCACCGAGACCCCATGGAGATCCGCCGCCGGCCCCCCAACCCTTCGGTGCGGGTGGCCCACCTCGAATTCGGCACCCCCCATGCCGAGGAGAAGCCGCGCCACATCCTCGAGGAGATCGTGTGGGAGAAAGACCGTGAAGTGGCCGCCGCCCGGGAGCGGGTGAGTCTGGAGCAGCTCAAGGGCCAGGTGGCGAAGCTCCCGCCCTGCCGGGATTTCGTGGCCGCCCTGCTGGCCAGCTGCCGCAAGCCGGCCGTGATCGCTGAGGTGAAGAAGGCCAGCCCCAGCAAGGGGGTGATCCGCGAAAACTTCGATCCGGTGGCGATCGCCCGGGGCTACGCGGCGGGCGGCGCCAGCTGCCTCTCGGTGCTCACGGATAAGCAGTTCTTCCAGGGAGGCTTCGAGGTGCTGGTGGCGGTGCGCGGCGCCGTGGAGCTGCCGCTGCTCTGCAAGGACTTCATTCTCAGCCCCTATCAGCTGTACCAGGCCCGGGCCGCCGGGGCCGATGCCGCCCTGCTGATCGCCGCGATCCTCACCGACCAGGACCTCGCCTACCTGCTCAAGGTGGCCCGGGCCCTGGGCCTGGCGGTGCTGGTGGAGGTGCACGATGCCGCCGAGCTGGAGCGGGTGCTGGCCCTGGAGGGCGTGAAAATGATCGGCATCAACAACCGCGACCTAAGCAGCTTCACGGTGGACCTGGCCACCACCGAGCAGCTGATGGAGCGCTTCGGCGAGCGGGTGCGCGAGCGCGGCGCGCTGCTGGTGAGCGAATCGGGCCTGTTCAGCCGCGACGACCTCGATCGGGTGGTGAGCGCTGGTGCCGATGCGGTGCTGGTGGGCGAGGCCCTGATGCGCCAGGCCGATGTGACTGCGGCCCTGGAAACGTTGATCGGGGGGTGAAGGTGGGCTGGAGGAATCAGACCTTGCGGCCGTAAAACTCCACCACCCCTAATCATGGTCATGACCATGGTCACCGACGCGTTAGGGTGGCAGGTGGGTTTGGCTTGGGTGTTATGGCGGCCACGATCAGCGCCTCGCAGTTCAAGGCTCGCTGCCTTGGGTTGATGGATCAGGTGGCCGCCACCGGCGAGGTGCTGGTGATCACCAAGAACGGTCAGCCCGTGGCGGAGCTCCATGCCTGCGCGTCGGCTCGTCGCGCCAGCCCCTTCGGACTCCATCCGGACGTGGTGATCCACAGCGATCTGCTCGCGCCGATCGACAGCGCCTGGGCGGCGCTGGAGTGATCGTGCTCGACACCCATGTGCTGCTTTGGCTGGATCGTGAGGATCCAGCCCTCGGGCCCAGCAGCCGTGAGCGCATCCGCACAGCCTGGGGGCAAGGTTCGGTGGCCGTGTGCTCCATTTCGTTCTGGGAGGTGGCCATGCTTGCCGCCCGGGGCAGGATTGAGCTGCGTCAATCTCCTGAGAGCTGGCGCGTGGACTGGCTGCGCGCCGGTCTGGAGGAGATCGCCCTGGATGGGGCCCTAGCGGTGGCCGCCGCAGCATTGGCCGAGTTCCACCCCGATCCAGCGGATCGCTTCATCGCCGCCACCGCCATGGGGCGAGCGGCCACCTTGATCACGGCCGATCAGGCGATGCTGCGCTGGCCGGGGCCGCTGCTGTGTAGCGACGCGGGGAAGTGAACGCCTCTGAACGTGTACGTTTGCCGAAATGGGGGAAATCGTCCGCGCCAGGAGCGGTATCGAGAAGGCACGGCCAGGGGGGAAGGCTGGGGCTTGGAGCTAAGGCACCAGAACAGAGGTGAGTCAGAATCTCGGCATTTTGGATGGCTTGTTCTCCCTCTTTCTGCGCTTATCACCAAGGTCAACAACTAGATCACGTCGGTTTGCAGGGCATTGAGATCGGCGATCCACTGGGCCAGCCGTTGCAGTTGTTGGCGAAGTTCGTCATATCGGGAACGACGCTTGTTGGCCGAGGTCTTTCAATATTCTGTTCACGCCGTCTATCCACCCTCCGCCGGCCGAAGCTCCTCGATCAACAGTGCCAGGGCTTCATTCAATTGGAGTCGGTTGCGGGGGGTGCTGGCGAGGAGGAATCGGCACTGAGCAATAAGGCATCGAGCCTGGATTCGATAGCGGCGAGCCGTTTGTTCTCTTGCTTTGGCCTCCGGCCGACTTCGTCTACAGCTGCTCGATATCGTTCTCGATCAGCTTCGTACGCCTCTCGCTCTCTTGCTCTCGCCTCTCGCTCTCGAGAGCTCTGATCCGCGCGTCGATGGTTGGATGCCAGTTTAACTTCGCCAACAAGCGCCGCCATGGCGGCAAGGAGGAGAGGAATTCCGATTTGCTGATCAACATTGAAGTGGAGGAATCCGATGAGATCGACATGGCTATAAGAAGTGAAAAAGGCGATCAGAACAACCAGCAGCCCAGCTGCCAAGGATGCCCATCCCATGGAATCCAGCGGGTTCGAACTCGCTTCCGCATCGGCAGCGCGGCGATCTGAAATCGATGCCATGAGCTTAGCCAGGCCAGGCGGTAGCGGATCAACTGTTGATAGTACGCCTGTTCTCATCTGGTGTCGTCCGTGTTGTCTCGGATCCTTGCTTCGAGGTCGGCCGACAAAGTGAACGCCATTCGGACGACGCCACAGCCAGCAAAAAAGCCCCCGCCAGCGCGGGGGCCCATGGAGTGGAGCAGGCGGCGGCAGAAGCCACACCGCCAGCCTCGTTCACACCTTGCGGCTGTAGAACTCCACCACCAGTAGTTCGTTGATCTCGAGCGCCACCCATTCGCGCTCGATCCGGCCGGTCACCTTGGCGCTCATCTTCGCCTTGTCGAACTCCAGGTGGGGCGGGATGTTGGCCAGACCGGGGAAGGCCATGTTGGCTTCGGCGAGTTGCTTGGAGGCCTTGCGTTCGCGGATGGCCACCACATCACCGGCCTTGCACTGGAAGCTGGCGATGTCCACCACACGGCCATTCACGGTCACGTGGCCATGGTTCACCAGCTGGCGGGCGCCGGGCACGGTGGGGCCGAAGCCGAGGCGGAAGCAGACGTTGTCGAGGCGGTTCTCGAGCAGCTTGAGCAGGTTGGTTCCGGTGGAACCCTCCTGGGCACGGGCTTTCTTCACGTAGCGCACCAGCTGACGTTCGGAAATGCCGTAGTTGAAGCGGAGCTTCTGTTTTTCTTCGAGACGGATCGCGTATTCGGAGCGCTTGCGACGGGCCTGGCCGTGCTGACCGGGGGGATAAGCCCGCTTGGCGGACTTACGGGTGAGACCGGGAAGGTCTCCCAAGCGCCGCGTGATCCTCAGGCGAGGGCCGCGGTATCGGGACATGAAGGGTTCGGTTCGGGGGGACGGGATCGAGCCGGCGATCGGCTCGGGCGCGCTGACGCAATGGTTCGGCCGGGGAGTGTCCCGTTCCGTTCCTTTGCCTTGGGCGCCAATTGGCGATCTTAATTCACAGCCCCTGCTCGATCCCGCTGGTCTGGATCAGCGGTTCGGGCGCCATGCTGGCTCTGTTCAGCCCTGCCCCTTGCCATGGAGCGCCTACTGGCGACTGTGAATCGTGCTCTGGCCGCCCTGCTGCTGGCCCTGATCGGGGCGTACCAGCGCTGGATCTCCCCCCTGCTGGGGCCGCACTGCCGCTTCATCCCCAGCTGTAGTGCCTACGGCGCTGAGGCGATCGTCCGCCATGGTCCCTGGCGCGGCGGCTGGCTCACCCTGCGGCGGCTGGCCCGCTGCCACCCCTTCACCCCCTGCGGCTGCGATCCCGTGCCCGATTGAGGCCCGAGCCCCCTCACCTGGCGCTTTAGCGGTTCCGGACGGGCGTCTTGGTGCCCCCCGATCGAACCTTGCTGCTGGTGGGGAGATGATTTTCGCCCCCGCCTGAGCCCCTTCTTCTCCCATCCCCCCCTTCCCGCCGGCCCGATGCTCCCCTCCCCGCCGCTGCGCCTCTACACCCGTGTCGGCTGCTGCCTCTGCGAGGGCCTCGTGGAGCGGCTCCGGGCTCTGGATCCGCCGCCGCTCTTGGAGCTCGTGGATGTGGATGGAGATCCGGCCCTGCAGGTCCGCTACGGCCTGCGGGTGCCGGTGTTGGCCCGGGCGGGTGGATTCATTGCGGCCGGGGCACCTCCGGCACGGGCTGCCCCGGCTGGGGCTCCACAGGCCCCCATCTGGGTGGATCTGCCGCCGGTGCCGCCCCGGCTCGGGGGGGAGCGGCTGCAGGCCTGGCTGGCTGCCCACGGGGCGGTTGCGGGAGCGTCAGCCCCGGGCGGGACTCCTGTGGGTGACGGGCCTTAGATGGGCCATCGATGTGCGGCGAGCGGCCCCCATGACCCAGTTTCTCCATTCGCTGCTGCACCAGGTGGGTTTGGCGATTCCGGAGGGTTTGGAGAACAGAACGATCACCGCGATCAGCTGTGATTCCCGCCGGTTCGGCAACGGCACGCTCTTCGTGGGTCTGCCCGGTAGCCGCGTGGATGGGGGAAGTTTCTGGCGGCAGGTGCTCGCCGCCGGCGCCGCCGCCGCCGTGATCGGTGAGCAGGCCGCCGTGGCCGATCCCCCCGGCCCTGCCGATCCGGTGCTCGTGGTGGCGGATCCGGTGGCCTACTGGGCCGGCGAACTGGCGGCGGCCTTCTGGCAGCAGCCCAGCCGCCGCCTGGCCTTGATCGGGGTGACCGGCACCAACGGCAAGACCACCACCACCCACCTGATCGAGCACCTGGCCGCCAGCACAGGCCATCCAACGGCCCTCTTTGGCACCCTTGTGAACCGCTGGCCCGGTCACAGCGTGACCGCCCAACACACCACGGCCTTTGCCGACGTGCTTCAGCCGCAGCTCGCCGCGGCGGCCGAGGCCGGCGCCCGCATCGCCGCGATGGAGGTGAGCTCCCACTCCCTGGATCAGCAGCGGGTGGCGGGCTGCCGCTTCGCCGCGGCGGTATTCACCAACCTCACCCAGGACCACCTCGATTACCACCCCTCGATGGAGGCCTACTTCGAGGCCAAGGCCCGCCTGTTCGCCGAACCCTTCCTCGCCGGCGACGCGGTGGTGAATGGGGATGACCTCTGGGGCCAACGCCTGGCCACCGAGCTGCTGGAGCGTGGTGTGCGCTGCTGGCGCGCCTCCCTGGAGCGCACCGACGTGGAGCTCAGGGTGGAGGACCTGGAGATGGGAGCGGATGGTATCCGGGGCACCTTGGTGACACCGCTGGGCCGCGGTCGCTTCCACTCCCCCCTGGTGGGCCGCTTCAACTTGATGAATCTGCTTGAGGCGGTGGGGGTGCTGCAGCAGCAGGGGATTCCGCTGGCCCAGCTGCTTGAAGCCCAGGCCAGCTTCCGCGGCGTGCCCGGCCGGATGGAGCGGGTGAGCTTCGCGGGAGGCAGCGCGGCCCCGGCTGTGCTTGTGGACTACGCCCACACGCCCGATGGCCTGGAGAACGCTTTGGCGGCCTGCCGGCCCTTCACCGATGGCAGGCTGATCTGCGTATTCGGCTGCGGCGGCGACCGCGACCGCAGCAAGCGGCCGCTGATGGGCGCGATCGCGGCCCGGCTCGCCGATGCCGTTGTGGTGACTTCGGACAACCCCCGCACCGAGGATCCCGAACGGATCCTGGCGGATGTGGTGGCCGGCATTCCCTCCGGAACCACCCTGGCCGTGGAGATCGACCGGGCCCGGGCCATTGCCACGGCCATCGCTGAGGCCGTTCCCGGCGATCTGGTGCTGATCGCCGGCAAGGGCCATGAGGATTACCAGATCCTGGGCACCACCAAGATCCATTTCGATGACCGGGAGGAGGCCGAGAGGGCACTGCGCTCCCGGCCCGTGGCGGTCTGAGGCACGCCCCATGAAAAAGCCCCCCGTGTGGGAGGCTGGAGTTTCGATCCTGCTGAAGGAACCGCAGAGCGGATCCAGGCTCAGCTGAAGCGAACGGTGGTGCGGTCGTAGCGCACGTCGATGTCACGCACCCAGCCGCCATTAGCCACTTCGAGCCAGTCGTTGCGGCGGTGGCCGGTGAGCTGCACGTTCTCGCCGTTGCGCACGCGGCGCAGAACAGCAGAGTTGACGTCGGCATGCTCGCGCACTTCCACCTGACCATCGTGGGCATTGGCCTCCACGAAGATGTTGCGGGAGGTGCTGGTGCCGGTGGTCACCGTGCTGGTGTTCGTGTAGCTGCCGCTGTAGGTGGTGCCAGGGTTGGTGGCCACATCTTCAGTCTTGCCGCGGAGAGCCGCCCAGGAAAGCAGACCGAGGCCTAGGGGCAGCAGCAACCACCAGGGGTTCACGCCGGTGCCGGTATCCGTGGTGGTGGTGGTTTCAACCGGAGCGGGGGTCGATTCCGCTGGGGTTTCGGCGCCGCCGAAGGTGCTCGCCACACCCTTGCTCAGGCTGTAGGGGCAGGTGAGCCGGGCGGTGTTGGTGCCGTCCTTGGTGAGGTCAAACACCACTTCAACCTTGTCGGCATCAATCGAGCGGCTGGAGATCACCTTGGCGAGGTCGGTGCGCCAGCCCTGCTTGCCGGCGCTGTCGAGACAGGCCGCAGTGGCGGTCTTGAGGGCTTCCTCAGTGCTGACGGCCAAGACCGGGCCTGCAGCGGCCAGCAGGCCGAAGGAGGCAGCGGAGACCAGGAAAAAACGCTGCATGGAACGGGAGGACTGGACCATCCTGAAAAAACTCCTGTGGGTCGGGTTTGGTAAGAGTGGGAGAAGAAACCTTGAACCAATGGGTGGTGGGCCTGTCGTGCAACGGGCCCTAGCGAAGGGGTTCGCGGAATACGCCATCCATCGTATGAACCCTATTCGGATTGAGATTTTTGGCAACACTGTTCTGCGCCTTCTTCGTTTGCCGTTGTCTTGCTGCCCGACCTGCTGGTCTAGTGGGCCCCCTGCTCCGTCTCGCTGGCATCACTGTGCTGGTGCGGTGTGCTGGTTACGGTGCGCTGGTGCGGCAGGCGCGAGTCTCAGCCCTTCAGCGGCGAAGGGTGCCGGAGGCGGTTGGTCGCTGGTGTGGATGGGAAGACAATGCTGAAAGTCTGATCAATTGTTTATGGACAGACTGCCTTGGCATCGGCAAGAACCTGCCAGCGTGTTCTGAGTCACGTGGCGGATTGGGCAGATTCTTGATGGACGGAATCCGATTGTCTTCCGCTTGTCACATTCACTTGCCGTAGTCAGGGTCCTTCGTCAAAATGGGGCTGCTTTGCCCTTTCTCCCTGCAACTGCATGGCCCTCAGAGTTCCCATTTCCAAGCAGTTCCTTGCCGAATTCATCGGTACCTTCTGGCTCGTGCTCGGCGGCTGCGGCAGTGCCGTGCTGGCTGCCGTGTTCCCCTATGACAACGCCGCCGCCAACCCGCTGGGCCTCGGCTTCCTCGGCGTTTCCCTCGCCTTCGGTCTCACCCTGCTGACCGCCGCCTACGCGATCGGTCACATCTCCGGCTGTCACATCAACCCGGCCGTAACCTTCGGGCTCTGGTCGGCTGGCAAGTTCCCCGGCTCCAAGGTGTTTGCCTACGTGGTGGCCCAGGTGCTGGGCGCCCTCACCGCCGGTGGCCTGATCTACGGCATCGCCAGTGGCCGTGAAGGCTTCAGCCTCAGTGGCGGCAATCCCCTGGCCACCAACGGCTGGGGTGCCCACTCCCCCGGTGGTTATGGCTTCTGGGCCGCTCTGCTCACCGAGTTGGTGCTCACCTTCATCTTCCTGCTGATCATCCTGGGCACCACCGACCGCCTGGCTCCCATGGGCTTCGCCGGTGTGCCGATCGGTTTGTCCCTCGCCCTGATCCACCTGATCAGCATCCCGGTCACCAACACCTCGGTGAACCCCGCTCGCAGCACCGGTGTCGCCCTCTGGGCCGGTGGTGAGGCCGTGGGTCAGCTGTGGCTGTTCTGGCTGGCTCCGATCGTGGGTGCCCTGCTGGCCGGTTGGGTCCACAGCAACGTGTTCGACTCCGACGTGAACGGCTGATCGCGATCAGCGGGCAACGATGCCGCCGCAACAACACAGCTGCACCGACCCCGCCGCACCGATGCAGCAGAGGGCCCGCAAGGGCCCTTTTTTTGGGCCTGCCGCAAGGCCTGGCCAGAGCCCTGTTAAGTCCTGCCCGAGCCTTTATCGGCTACAAGGAGGTGGCCTGCGCCGGCACCCGCCTGCGATCTACATGGGCCTCGGAAGGGCCCTGTTCATGGCGAATCTGAGGCTGCCACCAGGTTCTCCAGGGCTCCGAGCAGGGCCTCCAGGTCGGAGGGGTTGGTGGTGATGTGGGTGCAGGCCCGCAGGCAGGCCGGATCCGGCAGGTTGCGGATCCAGATGCCCCGTTCGCCGAGGCGTTGCACCAGGCTGGCCGGATCCTGGCCTTCCACCTGGAAGCTCACCAGGCCGGCCGGAGGGGGCTCGCTGAGCAGACGTCGCACGCTGCTGATTCGCCCAAGGCCTTCCCAGAGCTGGGCACTGCGCTGGCGGATCAGGGCCAGACGCTCCTGATCGCTGCCCTCGGCCTCCAGCAGGGCCAGGGAGCTGGAAAGGCCCGCGAACAGGGGCGTGCAGGAGGTGGCCACCTCGAAGCGGCGGCCATCACGGTGGAAGCCCTCCGTGCCGGCGGATTCGTCCGCCAGGGAGCGCCAGCCGATCAGGGTGGGGCGGGCCTGCTCCAGCAGGCGCTCGGAGAGGGCCACCACCCCAAGGCCCTCGGGACCGCAGCACCACTTGTGGCCGGTGCAGGCGTAGATGTCGGCGGCGGCGGCCGCTTCGGCCACCGGCAGGCTGCCGAGGGATTGGGCGCCATCCACCAGCAGCCAGGGCTGGTTGGGATGCTGGGCCAGCCGGGCCGCCACTGCGGCGATCGGCATCAACTGGCCGGTGTTCCAGAGCAGGTGGGAGAGCACCACCAGGCGGGTGCGGGGGGTGAGGCTCCGCTCCAGTGCCTCGAGCACGCTGGTGTGGGCCGCCTCGCTGCTTGCCCGGGCTTCCGCCACCGTGAAGCTGGTCAGGGCCAGCCCCTGGCGCTGGGCCAGCTCCCGGCAGGCCGCCACCACCCCGTAGTGTTCGGCGTCGCTGATCAGCAGCTCATCGCCCTCCTGCCAGGGCAGGCCCCAGAGGGGAAGCACACAGCCGCTCGAAACGTTTTCGGTGAAGGCCAGCCGCTCCGGAGGCACGCCGCACCAGCTGGCCAGACGCCGCCGCAGGCTCGCCAGCGTGCCCCCCACATAGGGCCACACGCTGCTGGCGAAGGGTCCGAGCTCCTGGATGGTGCGAAAGCTCGCCTGGATGGCTTCCAGGGAGGGGGTGGGCAGGGGGCCCTGGCCGCCGTAGTTGAAATACACCTTGTTGGCGAGGGCGGGCATCTGGCCGCGCAGGCCCTCGGCGCTGCTGGGATCCGGATGGGGGCCGGGCGTGCGGGTCAAGGAGGGGGCGGCGGGCGTTCTGGAAGCATGGCAGCGGCGGCGAATGCCGCCATTGGCTCCGGAGGGCTCAGGATCCGGGCACCGTCGCGGGCCCGCAGCCAGGAGTTCTGCAGTTGCAGCAGCAGGGAGCCTTTGCTGGGATCGTTCATGGCGACGCCGCTGTAGGCCATCAGCAGGAGCAGGGCTTGCAGGAGGCTCCTTGAGCATCGGCGGAAACTGCTCCTGCGGCCTGTAGGAGCCGCCGGCGGAGGCCAGCGGAGCTGCTGGTGAGGGCGGCATCGAGGGAGGCGAGGATCCGGGGGCGATCCAGGGGGGAGATCCCCGGCTCCAGGTCGGTCCGTTGCTGAACGCCAACCCTGGCGTCAACCCCGGGCGCTGGGCCCGCCTGGGCGATTGCCGCGCAGCAGGCCGAGGCACACCGGGCCGGCGAGGCGGTGGCTTCGGATCAGCCAGGTCCAGATCAGGTCGCTATCGGCGGATAGCGGCGGCCGCTGATCAGCAGCAGGCAGGTCGCTACCAAGGGCAGCACGCCGGGGTTCATTAGGGCCCGGATCACTCCCAGCAGCCAGTGGGGATGCCCGGGAGGCTGAGGATAGGCCGCCGATGCCACGCCGCTGAGAAAGGCCCCGTAGAGCGTCAGGGCGGCGTAGGCGAAGATCCGGCTGCTGCCGGATTCATCGCGGTGCAGGCTGGGGTCGGGATCAGCCATGGGTTGGCTCCGGGGTTGCCGGGGCGGTGCCGTCCAGAGGGATGCCGCCCGCGGCGGAGCCTTAGAGAACCTGGCCCACCATGACTGCTGCCAGGGCAGAGAAGAGGGTGATGCCGAGGGCGGTGCAGGGATCCTGTCCCTGGGCCACCGCCAGACTGGTGACCACGCCGGCGCCGAGACAGGCCACTGCGAGTTGGCCGGTGATTTCGCCGCGGGGGCTTGGGGTGGGAGTCACGCATCTGGTGCATCTGGCCGGAAGCTACCGGCGGTGGCGGGCCCGGCACACGGCGGCCGGCGGAGTTGTTACGGGTTGTTCGGGAACTTCATGGTTCTGTTACATCGGCCCTGCGGCGCTAAGGCCGGGGCGAACGGCGGGCGGGCCTAGGCGGTGCTGTTGGAGGGGTTCTTGCAGATCTGGCTGGAGACCGGAGGGGTTGGCAGCACAGACACCAGCGGACCCCCTAGGAGGGAGCAGAGCAGAGGTGGTTGAGGGTGCGCTGGCGCTGGTGCCGCGAGCGTTGTTCGTCCAGGCTCAACACCTTGCCGGTGCTGGGATGGGATCCCCGGTGAATGTCCCATGAAAGGACTCAAGCCCGTGCACTGGCGGCGCCAGCCCAATCCCCTGAGGGTGCTGATCCACTGGGTGAAGACCCACCTCAGATCGTTGCTGCAGATCCTGCCCTCGCTCAGGCGGCGCCGGCAATGTTGCGTGCTGCGGGCCGGGGCCTCACCCGCTTAGGCCGGAGGCGGAGATGCGGGCCGGGCCCGGCCGCTGGAGGCCCACTGGCGCAGGGCCTCCAGCTGCTCCCGGGCGGTGCGGGAGAGGGGCACCACCTGGGAGGCGGCGGCGATCAGGTCGGCTTCGCCGGGCTCGCGGCCCTCGGCGAAGGCCAGATGCATCGCCTCAATCACCGTTTGCTCCAATTCGGCTCCTGAGAAGCCCTCGGTGCGGTCCACCAGCACCTGCAGGCCGATCCTGTGGGCTGGCCTACGGCGGCGCAGCTGCAGGTCGAGGATGGCGCCCCGTTCCGCCGGGCTGGGGAGCTCCAGCAGGAAGATCTCGTCGAAGCGGCCCTTGCGCAGCAGCTCGGCCGGCAGCCGTTCCACGGCGTTGGCGGTGGCCACCACGAACACGGCGCTGCTCTTCTCCGCCATCCAGGTGAGCACGCTGGCCAGCACCCGCTGGCTGGTGCCGCCATCGCTGCGGCCGTCACTGCCGCCCCCCACCCCGAGGCCGAAGCCCTTGTCGATTTCATCGATCCAGAGCACGCAGGGGGCCATCGCCTCGGCCCGCTGGATCATCTCCCGCGTGCGGGCCTCACTGGCCCCCACCAGCCCCGCGAACAGCCGCCCCACATCCAGCCGCAGCAGCGGCATGCCCCAGCTGTGGGCGATCGCCTTGGCGGTGAGGCTCTTGCCGGTGCCCTGGGGCCCCACCAGCAGCACACCCCGCGGCAGGGGCAGGCCGTAGCGGCGCGCCTCCTCGCTGAAGGCCCGGTGGCGCTGCTCCAGCCAGTGTTTGAGCGCCTCCAGACCGCCGATATCGGCGGGGCTGGCCTCGCTGGGGCAGTACTCCAGCAGCTCGCTGCGGGCGATCGCCTGGCGTTTCTCCTCCAGCACCTCGGCCAGATCCGCCTCCCCCAGGCGGCCCCGCTGGGCCAGGGCCCGGGCCGCCAGCTGGCGCACCCGCTGCTCACTGAGGCCGTGGCAGGCGCCGGCCAGCTCGGCCAGCACTGCCGGCTCCAACGGTTCGCCGCTGGCCGCCGCGATGCTCGCCAGCAGCCGGGCGATCTCGTTGCCATCGGGAAGGGGCAGTTCCAGCACGGCCACGCTGTCTTCCAGTTCGGCCGGTAGACGCCATTGCGGTGCGGTGATCACCAGAGTGTGGGGGCGCTGCCGCAGCTCAGCGGCCAGGTTGCGCAGCCGCCGGCAGATGCCCGCATCATCGGCGTAGCGGTGGAAATCCTTCAGGAGCAGGATCGCGCCCTGTTCCTCCGGCAGAGGGCCCAGCAAGTCGAGGGCGGCCATCGGGTTGCGGCTCGCTTCGCCCTCGCGGCCCGGGGCTCCGCGCAGGCCCCCGATGAAGTCCCAGCGGAAGAGGCGCCGCCCCCCCAGCCGCTCTGCCGCCCGCTCCAACAGCATCTCCACCCGTTCCTCCTCCAGGCTGCGGATCCAAAGGATCGGCGTGCGGGAGCGGATCAGCAGATCCAACTGGTCGGCCAGGGGGACTGCCATGGGTTGCTGGTTCAGCTCTCTTTGAGCTTGCGCAGGGCCGCCCAGCGGCTGTCGCCGCTACCTTCCTCGCTGCTCCAGGTGGCCGGACCGGGGCACTCCGCACCGCAGCGGCTCACCAGGGGGAGCCGCAGGCTGAGCTGCTCGAACAGCCAGCGCTCCGGGTCGAAGTCGCCCTCCGGATCGAGCCTGTCGTCGAGGTCATCGCCGGATGGGGTGAGCTCGGTGGGATGCAGCGGCCGGGAGGGGTGGGGCAGGGTGCCGCCTGGCCCGGAACCGACGCCGGCTGCGGCCAGTTCCAGCAGCTCGTGGGCTTCGGCCCGCAAGGCTTGGTTGAACAGGTTGAGGCAGCGGTCGCAACGCAGGGTCACGATGGTGTCAACCTCCCCTTCCACCTCCAGCACGCCGCTGTGGTGGTGGGCGGTGAGCAGGCCCCGCACGGGGGTGAGGCTTTCCAGCCCTGCGATCGGCTGGTTCACCTCCCACTGGCGAGGCGCCGCCAGCAACCGCAGCTCCGGCAGGGACACCGGACGCAGCGGTGGCGGGGCGCCGGCCGCGAGGCTCATTTGCGGCCCTTCGGCTCAAAGGGCAGCCGCTCGCTCCCTCCGCCGGCCGTGGCGGTGGCGGTGGCCTGCTGGGCGGTCTGCTTGTCGAGGATCTGCTGGAGGTTCTCCGGCAGGGCCTCGCGGCTGAGGATCCAGGTCTGCAGGCCCTGGAAGACGTTGGCCACCACCATGTAAAGCAACACCCCGGCGGGAAGCGGGAAAAACAGGAACATCGCCGTGATCATCACCGGCGTGATCTTGTTGGCCGTGGACTGCTGCGGATTGGCCGGCATCCCCATCCCCGAGAGGATCTGGGAGATGAACAAGCTGGCGCCGAAGGCCGCCACCAGGAAAGCGATATCCCAGTTCACCGCCCCGTCGGTCATGAAGCCCACCTGGCCGAGGGCCTTGATGAACAGGAAGCCGCTGCGGGCCGCCAGGCCGGGGATCGTGGCCTCCACCGTGGCGTCACCGGGGCTGAGAGCGGTGATCGTGCCGTCGTCGGCCACGCTCACCACTCCTTCCCCCTTGGTCACGTTCCAGCTGGGCTGGAAGGCATCGCCGTTCTCCACCCCGGAGAGCACCGAGGCGAAGCTGCCCCCTTCGCGGGTGTGGAGGGCCACCGTTTCGGTGTCGCCCACGCCCAGCTTCGTGCCCTTTTCCAGGGTGCCGATCACCGGCACATGGCTGGTGCTGGTCACGAAGATCGAATGGCTGGGCGTGTTGAAGGGCTTGGTCTCCACCGCCGCGATCTGATCAGCCGGCAGCACCTTGAGGTTGAAGGTGTAGGGCACATCGGCGAAGGGTGAGCCCCGCAGGGTGGCGAACAGCGCGAACAGAATCGGCATCTGCACCACCAGGGGCAGACAGCCCGCCAGGGGGCTGCCGAACTCCTTCATCAGCTTGCCCAGCTCCTCCTGCTGCTTGGTGGGATTGTTGGCGTACTTGCTCTTGATCTCCGCCTGGCGCTGCTGCATCACCGGCTGGGCGATGCGCATGCGGCGGGCACTGCGGATCGATCCGGCACTGAGCGGGAAGAGCGCCAGCCGGATCACCACCGTGAGGGCGACGATCGCCAGGCCGTAGCTGGGCACCAATCCATAAAAGAAATCGAGGATCGGGAGCAGCAGGTTGTCGGAGATGTAGCCGATCACAGCAAAGGAGGGCTGGGGGAAGGGTGGGTCGGTGCCGGGGCCAGTGTGCCCCAGCACAGGGGTGAATCAGGCGGGGGCCCGGGACGTATCCCCGAACCCTGGAGCGGACCGGGCGGAGGGGGCTGAAGCGCGGGCCTGGCGCCGCTCCTCGATGAACGCCTCCAGCTCCCGGAAGCGGGGCACCGAGCGCATCTCGAGCCGGCTGCCATCGTTGAGCACCAGCACCATGTCGCCCCAGGCGCCGAAGCCCCGCGGCACCGAGAGCACCTCCTGGATCTGGGAGTACACCACCTGGGTGCGATCCCGGCCCAACCAGCCGCCACTCACTGAGATACGGCGGCTGGTGATGCGATAGCGCAGCCAGAGGGCCCGCACGATCGCGCCCACGGCGATCGGTAGGCCGATCACGGTGAGGCCGATCAGCAGGCTCAGCACCAGGTCGCCCCGGGCCGGACCGCCCTCGTAGTAAACGGTTTCGCCGCTGGAGAGGCTGGCGGGTTCGCTGGGCGTGGAGGGCGCGGCGGCGGCGGCGCTCCCGGCCGTGGGACCCGGGTCAGGGAGGCGATCCTGGTTCATGGAGCAGGCCTGCCTTGCGCAAGAGATGAGTGCATTCTTCCAGCAGCCGAGGCTCCGCCGTGGCCGCGGCCTCCGGTTTGAGGCTGAGCAGCAGCCAGAAGGGGTGGGTGCCTTTGGGGGCCTGTCGCAGCAGATGGGCGTGAAGCAGGCGCCGCAGACGGTTGCGTCGGACGGAGCGTTTGCTCACCTTGCCGCTCACCACCACGGCGCAGCGCCAGGGGCTTGGACTGCGGTTGCGGTCGGACGGGGGAAGGAGTTCGGCCTGGGCTTGGAGCAGGCGCAACACCATCAGCTCGCCTTGGAGGCGACGCCCCTGGCGGTAGAGCCGATCAAAGGGGCGTTTCCCCCGCAGCCGATGCCGCTGTGGCAGGGACATCGCCCCTGCCGGGATCAGACCGCCAGACGGGACCGGCCGCGGCGGCGGCGGGTGCGGATCACGCGGCGGCCGGTGTGGCTGCGCATCCGCACCCGGAAGCCAGATACACGCTTGCGTTTACGGCTCGTTCCTTCCAGGGTGCGCTTCGTCATGACGTTGGCTTCTCAGCCCGACACCTTATCAGGCACCCCCGCACTCAGTTGGGGTCGATCTCGATCAGCCAGCTGCCCAGATAGCCCGAGATCGGCACCTCGCCCGGGGCTTGGGCCAGGGCGTTGAACTGGAACATGCCGGCGTTGAAGGGGTTGAACAGGGTCATCAGGACCCCCACCGTGCCGTCCACTGGGATCGGGGTTTCGGGGAACACCTCGATGGCCTTGCCACCCGGACTCACCTCAATCGTGGCGGCGAGCTTTTTCTCGCAGCGCGTGCGCTTGGTCATGCCGCCGCTGCTCATGCGGCAGAGCTGAATCATTTTGGGATCGATCTTGGTGTCGAAGTGATCGGGGATCGTGATCGTGAGCTTGAGGATCGCCGTCTTGCGGTCCTTCGGACGCAGGATCAAGTAGTAGTCGGAGCGCTGTTGCCGGATTGTGCTGGTGACGAAGTAATAGAGCTTGTTGTAGTCCTTGTTGTTGTCCCAGCGGAATTCCACCAGGCCCGAGGTGCCCTGAGCCCGGGCGCTGCCGCCGCTGCTTCCCAGGCCGGGGATCATGCCGGGCAGCTGGGTGGTCGCCAGCGCCAGGCTGGCGGCGGCCCCGAAGGCGGTGGCCTTGCCCAGCAATGCTCCAGCCACGCCCCGGCCGCGGCAGCTGCCTGCGATGCCGCGGAGGGCCTGACGGATCGCCCCGAGGGGTCGGATGGGGGCCATGGGATGGGGCGAATTGATTGCTTCGATTCTCCGCAGGGTGATTGACCCCCCGCCTGGGGAGTGGTCGGCGGGGGAGCTGGCTGGGGGTGGGATGTCCGCACCGGCCCCCCAGCGGCCTCAGCTCTCGTTCACCAGATCGGGCCGCAGTCGGGTGGCATCGCGCAGGTAGGCGTGGACCACCTCCCGCTCCGCCGGCAGCCAGGCATGGACGAGCAGGCGGATGCAGCGCTCCAGGTCGCCCGGCACGGCCATCTGCTGGCAGTCGAGCAGGGCCACCGCGCCCCAGTCGGCCCGGCGGCGAGCGATGGCGGCAGGGAAGCAGGCATCGAGATCGGTGGTCACCGAGAAGGTGACCGAAAGCACCCGTTCTCCCTCCAACCCGTTTCGCCGCACCAGCTCTTCGATCAGTTCGGCCACGGCCTCGCCGATCGCCTCGCTGGTGTTGGCGGTGGCGGTGGTGGCACCCCGCAGGGCGCGCAGGGTCCAGCCGGGGTCGTTCATGGCCGGAACAACCAGAGGGGCTGGCCGGCCCAGGCCAGCTCGAGCCGCAGGGCCGTGCCGATCGTCTCCAGCAGGCTGCGGCCTGGCACCAGGGCCGCCAGGCGGCCGGGAGCCTTGCCAAAGGTCACCGTCTTGCAGTGCTCAGGGTCGAGGCCGGCCAGCTCGGCGGCCAGGCGGCGGGCCAGCTCCTCATCGCCCAGTTCATCCACCAGGCCGAGCTCGCGGGCCTGGGCGCCGCTGAACACGCGGCCATCGGCGAAGCGGCGCACCACCTCCTCCTCCAGCCCCCTCCCCTGGGCCACCGCCGTCACGAACTGGCCGTAGCTCGAATCGATTAACTCCTGCAGCAGCACCCGCTCCGCCTCGCTCAGGGCCCGGTCGGGCGAAAGGATGTCCTTGTAGAGGCCACTCTTCACCGTTTCGAACCGCACGCCGATCCGCTCCAGTAGACGTGAGAGGTCGTTGCCCCGCAGGATCACGCCGATCGAGCCGGTGATGGTGCCGGGATTGGCCACGATCTTCTCGGCCGCCACCCCCACGTACACCCCGCCGGAGGCGGAGATGTTGCCGAAGCTGGCCACCACCCGGCAGCCCTTTTCCCGCAGCCGCAGCAGGGCGGCATGAATCTCCTGGCTGTCGCCCACCGTGCCGCCCGGGGTATCGAGCCGGAGCAGTAGGGCCGGACATTCGCGCCGGCTCACCTGATCGAGGGCCTTGAGCACCCGGGTGCGGGTGCCTCCGGCGATCGGACCCTCGATCGCGATCCGGGCCAGGGTGCGGCGGGTCTTGCGGCGCCAGGGCCAGGGCATGGGATCAGGGTGGTTTGATCGGATCTTAAAAAGAGGGCCCGCATCCGGCCCGCCGCCGGCCTGAGGCCCGACCCTTTCCCATGGCTCAGGCCGACCTGACACCCCCCCTCCCGCCGCTGCTGAGCTGGCTGCTGATGCTGCTGCCCTTCGCGCTCTGGGGCACGGCCATGGCAGCGATGAAGCCCCTGCTTGAGGGGGTTGACCCCCTGCTGGTGGCCAGCCTGCGGCTGCTGCCCGCAGCCCTGGTTCTGCTCCTGGTGGCCCGGCTCCTGGGCCGCTCGCTGCGCGTGGATCCCGGCGACATCCCCGCCCTGCTCGCCTTCGCGTTCGTGGATGCCACCCTGTTCCAGGCGTTGCTGGCCAGGGGCCTCGTCCAGACCGGCGCTGGTCTGGGCTCGGTGCTGATCGATTCCCAGCCCTTGCTGGTGGCGCTGCTGGCGCGGGCCTTGTTCGGCGAAGCGATCAATCCGGTGGGCTGGTTGGGGTTGCTGGTGGGGCTGCTCGGCATCGTCTGTCTCGGTTTGCCGCCGGAGCTGCTGCGCCAGTGGTGGCTGCAGGGTCCGGCCGTGCAGGGCCTGCACCCCTGGAGCCATGGCGAGGCCTGGATGCTGGGGGCCGCCGCCGCCATGGCGGTGGGCACCGTGCTCTGCCGCTATGCCACCCGTCGCAGTGATCCGGTGGCGATCACCGCCTGGCACATGCTGCTGGGAGGGGTGCCGTTGCTGCTGGCCGTGGCCCTGGGCCCTCTGCTGGCGCCGGGGGCCTCGGCGGCGGCGGTTCTCGATGCCCTGCGCCCGGCCTGGAGCACCCTCGACTGGGCCCTGATGGCCTACGCCTCCCTGTTCGGCAGCGCCCTGGCCTACGGGCTCTTCTTCAGCTTCGCCAGCCGCGGCGACCTCACCGGCTTCACCGCCCTCACCTTCCTCACCCCGGTGTTCGCCCTGCTCTGCGGCTTTCTGTTGCTGGAGGAGCGGCTCGCTCCGCTGCAGTGGCTCGGAGCCGCCCTGGCGCTGGTTTCGGTGCTGCTGATCAATCGGCGGGGCCAGCTCTGGCAGCCGGCGGTGGCCGGAGCCAGCGGCCCCGCCCACGAGACAGAGGCGGGCTGATGGGCGGATGGCTCCAGCGACGGGCCGGCCTGGTGGTCGTTCTGGTCACCCTGTTGCTGGGTCTGCTGCTCTTCGTAGTGCGGCTGGGAAGCACGGGGCTGGTGGATGAAACCCCGCCCCTGTTCGCCGCCTCCGCCAGGGCGATGGCCGCAACGGGCGACTGGCTGGTGCCCCAGGTGAACGGTCTGCCCCGCTACGACAAGCCGCCGCTGGTGTACTGGCTGATGGCCCTGGTTCATCGCCTGCCTGGCCAGGAGCGCTGGGATCCGCTGGGCAGCTGGGCCGCCGGCCTGCCCTCCGCCCTGGCCACGGTGGCGCTGATGCTGGTGCTCGCCGACACGCTGCGGCGCTGGCCCCAGGCACGGGTTGCGGGAAGCAACGCCAGCGCTCCTCGCCCTGGGCTGGCCCCTGAGCTGGCTCCGCTGCTGCCTCCCCTGGTGGGCGCCCTGGCCTTCGCCCTCTCCCCCCTGGTGCTCCTTTGGAGCCGGATCGGCGTCAGCGATGCCCTGTTCACCGCCACCCTGGCCTCCAGCCTGTTGCTCTGCTGGCGCACCTATGCCGATCCCGGTTCCCGCTGGTGGATCCCCTGGCCCGTGCTGGCCTTATCTGTTCTCACCAAGGGGCCTGTGGCCCTGGTGCTGGTGGCTCTCACCCTGCTGCTCTTCGCCGCGCTGCAGGCGGACGCGGCCACCCTGCGGCGCCGGCTCCGGCCCCTGACGGGGATTGCCCTGGCGACCTTGCTGGCCCTGCCCTGGTATGGACTGGCCCTGCTGCGGGAGGGGCGCCCCTTCTGGGACAGCTTCTTCGGCTACCACAACCTCCAGCGCTTTACCGCGGTGGTGAACCACCACCTCCAGCCCTGGTGGTTCTTTGGGCCGATCCTCGTGGTGGCCAGCCTGCCCGTTACCCCCCTGCTGCTGCTGGGGCTGAGGCGGGCCTTGGGTCCCTGGCCCCTGCGCTCCGTGCCCCCTGCGGTTTCCCTCCATCGGTTCGCGGCCTGCTGGTTGTTGGCCGTGCTCGCGTTCTTCACCATCGCCGCCACCAAGTTGCCGAGCTACTGGCTGCCGGCCACGCCGGCGGCGGGTCTGCTGATCCTGCTGGCCGCTGGCGGTGGAGCTGCTGCATCGGCCTCGGAGGTCGGGGCCCGGGAGGCGGGGCGCCGGGGGCACGGCGGTTCGGGGGCCGGCGGTTCGGGGTCTGGCGGTGCGGCTCGCGTCGGTTCGTCGTCCGGTCGCGCCCGAGATCGCGCGCTCGAACGCGCCTGGAGCCTCAGCCTGGCGCTTTGCGCCCTGCTCGGTCTGGCCTACCTGGCCGGCCCCCTTTGGTTTCCGCTAATCCAGGACCCCGAGCTGCCCACCCTGCCCGCCGGAATCCTGGCCAGCGGACGGTTGCCCCTGGCCGGTGCCTGTTATCTACTGGCCGCCTCCCTGGGCTGGTGCTGGCGCCGCGGGCCCTGGCCCTTGCCGCTGCTGCTGCTCCAGCTGCCCCTGGTGGCCTTCGTGCCGTTGGTGCTGCTGCCGCTCTGGACCTTGGGCGATCAGGTGCGCGGCGCTCCGGTGCGGGCCATGGCGGAGGCCGTGCGGCTTCAGGCCCGACCCGGTGAGCCTCTGGCGATGGTGGGGATCCTGAAGCCTTCGCTGCACTACTACAGCCGCCGGGTGGTGCTCTACGAGGGCACCCCCCCGGAGGGGCCGATCAACCTGGCCGATCGTTTGCGGCGGGAGAGCCGCGCGGGCCAGCTTCCCAGCTCAGCGGCGCAGCAACCCACCGTGATGCTGGTGATCGATGCGGCCACCGCCGCCCTTCCCCACTGGCAGGGCTTGGGGACCACGGAGCTGTCCCGCAGCGGGCTGTATCGCCTCTGGCGGGTGGATCGGCGCCGGTTGGATGCCCGGGCGGCAGAGCTGACCCGGGGGGGCCTCAACTCCACCTGGTGGCGGCCCCGGCCCGAGCGCTACTGAGCGCTAATGAGGGGGGCCCCGGCGCGGCGGTGGCTGTGCCTTAGTTCGTGGATCTCGATACGGGCTTCGGCGATCTGAACCACGTGGTGCGGGCCCTACAGGATCAGGGCTGATCACAGGGGAAGAAGCGCTGAATGAAGGCAATCAGAGCCATTGGGCCGCAGCGGCTACGCCAACATGAGACCTCTGGGAGTCTGCGCCAGCACTGCACCTGCAGGCGGGGATCATTGCCAAGAAGGAGTTGCACAAAATACCGGTACTCGACATCGGCGGCATGCTCCTTGCTGGCCAGGGGTTCAGCCTGGTGCTGGGTATTCAGAAATGAAGTGAGGAAGGAGGTGGCTTCACAGCTGTGCCTCAGGGCGGCCGAAAACCTCAAGGCCGCGCCGGTGGGGTAGCCGTCGTGGTGGAGGTAGTAATTGCACTCAGGCAGACCCGGAAAGCCGGAGAATGTGTATACGGCACGGGTGGCCAAGGGGCTGGATCGGATGCTCTTGCCAGTGCCACCGGTCGTATCGCCAAATGCCCCTGCTGTGCGTTCTGCCTGTGGCTAAAAGGGTTATTCGCCCGCCTTGAACCCAGCGAATCGCGTTCTGATGAACTCCTGTGCACTCTCGGGCGGCAGCTTCACGGTTCCCGGGCCGCTGCGAACGAATAAATCCCCCTCCGTTGTTACCTCCAGCCCTTTCCAGCGCAAGAACACGGGCTCCGGGCTGCGCTGGCAGCTGACCACGCAGACGGTTTTGCCATCGATGCTCTGGGTGTTTGGATCGATGCAGGTGCCGGCGCGATCGCCGAGGCCGTTGCGCACCACTTGGGCCAGGTGGCGCAGGAACTTGTCGTCGGTTTCGAGCTGATCGGGCTCGAGGCCCACAACTTGTCCGTCGTCGGCGACGCCGATCAGCAGGTCGCCGCCTTCGGTGTTGAGGAAGGCGGCGATCGTTTTCAGGGCGGCGTGGGTGATGGCCTTGTCATCTTTGCGGTTGTCCTTGAGGTTCCAGCGGAGGGTGGACTTGAACTCGAGGGTCTTTGATTCGCCGCGTTTGATCAGTGCTTCCGCGCTTCGATGACCACGCAGATATTGATCAAAGAGAAAGTTCTTGACCCGTTCGCCGATGGCGGCATCATCTGTAATGAGCTTGTAGAGATCAAAGTTGGATTCAACAATATCCTGAATGACAGCCTCCACCTTCTGATCAAAGGTGAGGCGTACGTTCTCTCGGGTGTTGACACGCGCTGCGGCATCCAAGGCCACATCATCCGCCAGGCGATCCATCATCTGCCCGAGGGTGAGGCGGTGCTCTGGGCCAAGGTTCAGCCCAAAGCGCTCATTGAGCTCGGCCACGATGCGTGAAAGTGTCTCCAGCTCCTCCGGTGAGGAAGTGTGCCCGCCCTTGGTTCCTGCAGGATTGAGCACGCCATTGCCGCGTTGTAGGGAAATAGCACCACGGCTAGTTTCCTGAATCCGGTAGGATTCCATATCAATGTTCTGCTGCACCTCAAGCGGCAGTTCCGGCTGATCTGATGGTAGGAGCCGGCGCAGGTAGCGGGCGAACTGATAGAGCTTCTCAAGGTCAACATCTTTGAACGGCAGCACCTGGGCAATAAAGGCGTACAGGCGCACGTAATCCGTGAGCTGGCCTCGGAACTGGTGCCGTTCATCGAGGCTGAGAGCCTCAAAGCGGTCCAGCAGTGGCAACAGCACCTTGTAGATCTCATCCTGTGTGCCCTTGGGGTTGAAGAACACTTGGGCAAAAGCGTTGATGTCTGCCGGGCTGTAGATGGGGAATTCGGAAAGACGCGATTCGATCTCGTAGACGAGATTGGGATCGGTGGCTTCGGAGAGCAGGGTTGCTTCGTAGTAGGGCTCAAATGCCTTTTGGATAGCATCGGCATCATTGGCAAAGTCTACCACCAGCGTTCCTGCCTTCCTGGGATCGGTGCGATTGAGGCGTGAAAGGGTCTGCACAGCGCCCACACCACCAAGCTTCTTGTCCACATACATGGTGTGAAGCAGCGGCTGATCAAAGCCAGTTTGAAATTTATTGGCAACGATCAGAAAACGATACTCAGGCTGCTGGAAGGTGCTGGCAGTCTGCGCTTCTGGAATCCCATTCATGTTGGTTTCCGTGTAACTCTTTCCGCCATCTTGAACAGTACCAGAGAAGGCAACCAGAGCCTTGAAGGGAAAGCCACGCTCAGAGAGATAGCGATCAATAGCAAGCTTGTAGCGCACGGCATGGAGGCGTGAGCGAGAGATGAACATCGCTTTCGCCAACCCATCAATCTGATCCTGGCTGTTGGCAGCAAAGTGCTCAACGCAGATCTGGATCTTCTCGTCGATGGCGTGGGGATGGAGTTCTACAAAGGATTTGAGCAGGTATTCAGCTTTGCGCTTGTCGTAGCGAGGATCATCCTCCACTTTCTTCAGAAGGCGCCAGAAGGCCTGATAGGTGGTGTAGTTTGCGAGTACATCAAGGATAAAACCCTCCTCGATCGCCTGGCGCATGCTGTAGAGGTGAATGGGTCCAAAGGATCCGTTGGGCCGGCGTACACCGAAAAGCTCCAGGGTCTTGGGTTTGGGCGTGGCGGTGAAGGCGAAGGTGGAGACGTTTGGTTGATGGCCGCGCTTCTCCATCTCAGCCAGGATCGTAGTTTCGAGATCCTCCTCGGGCGTGGCGGTGGTTTGCTCCACCCTTTCGGCCGCCTCCAGCGATGGGGCACGGAGCACAGCCTTGAGGCTTTTGGTGCTTTCGCCGGATTGGGAGGAGTGGGCTTCATCCACGATTACAGCGAAGCGTTTGCCGGGTAGGTCGCCGATCTGCTGAGCGATCACCGGAAACTTCTGGAGGGTGGTGACGATGATCGTCTTGCCGGATTCGAGGGCATCCTTGAGTTGGCGCGAGTCGGTGTCGATGGTTTCGACCACGCCAAGGGTCTGCTCGAACTGGCGGATGGTGCTCTGCAGCTGACGATCGAGGATGCGGCGATCAGTGATCACCACGATGGAATCGAAGACCCGCTGATCGGATGCGTTGTGGAGGGTGCTGAGTTGGTGGGCGAGCCAGGCGATTGTGAAACTCTTGCCACTGCCGGCGGAGTGTTGGATCAGGTAGCGCTGGCCGGGGCCACGGCTGCGCGCATCGGCCACCAGGTGGCGTACGGCATCGAGCTGCTGAAAGCGGGGGAAGATCAGATATCGCTTGCCGGTCTTGCGGCCCTTGTCATCTTCCTCTTCCACCTCGTGGATGAATTGGCGGGCCAGATCCAGCACGCTGGCCGGAGCCCAGATCTGTTCCCACAGGTAGGCGGTGGCATATCCGGAGCGAGTTGGTGGAACAGGAGGGTTGCCGGCACCACAGTTCGGCTCACCGGGATTGCTGCCTTGGTTGAAAGGGAGAAAACGAGTCTTTGGCCCGGTGAGCTGAGAAGCCACATAGACGAGATCGGAATCCACCGCGAAATGACCGAGGCAGCGGCCGTAAGCCAAGAGCGGTTCACGCGGATCTCGGGTTGTCCTGTATTGGTCGATCGCGCCTTTAACGTTCTGGCCGGAAAGGGGATTTTTCAGCTCGGCGGTAAACAGAGGAATACCATTGAGAAACAACACCAGATCAAGACTGTTCTCGTTGCAGGTGCTGTAGCGAAGCTGACGCACGACGGCGAAGAGGTTGGCCTCATGAAGCCGCTGGGTTTCCTTGTTGAGGCCGCTAGCGGGCTGGAAATAGGCGAGACGGAACTTGCAGCCGGAATCCTTGATGCCCTGTCGCAGCACATCAAGGGTGCCGCGGCGATTGATTTCCGTGGCCACGCGCTTGAGGAACTGATCGCGCACGGAGGCGCCGTGGTGCTGGGCGAGCCTGGCCCACTCCTTGGGCTGGGTGGCGAGCACGAAGTCGAGCACATCCTGGGCCAGCAGGCAGAGCGTGCGGTCGTACTGCTCAGCGGTGCGACGGTTGTAGCGGCTTCGCAGCAGGGAAGCCTCGATGGCGTCCTCGAAAGCGCGCTCTGAGATGTCAGGGGTCATGGTGCTGGTGCTCCTCCAGATCCCAATACGAAGCGAGCCCGTTCATTGCGAAGCATCTCATAGGGAGTGATGCAACGAATGCCCAGACCTATGCAGGCATAAGGAATCTTGATTTTCTTCGGAGAAGCTGCGGGCTTTTCATGGGTCACAACCGTATGTGCTCCTGCATGAGCCTGGGAGACCAAATAATAGTCAGCGATGCTCAGAAATGTGCTGACTGCAGCCGGATCGTAGCTTTGAGCGGTAGCCCAAGCGCTGACAGCCGCCAGCGATGGCACTACACCAGGGCTAACGGGCAGGAAAAGGCGGGCTCCTCTTGAAGCTGCCCAGATCGCAAGATCGTCCGCACCTGCTTGTACTTCATCTCCCACCTTCTCAACACTGAAGACCGTTCCAGCAAGATTTCGATCATCCAGCCATTGCCAGAATGCTGGGCAAAAGTCGAGCCCGTAATGCAGGTTTTTGACTGAGATGAAGGCATTCGCATCCAGCAGATATCCCATTACATTGGGACTCCCAAGCTGGTGCTGAGCTGTTTGAATGTGCTCATCTTCTTGAATCCCAGCAGCCGGAACGCCTCTGTGAAGGACGAGCGCCCTTCCAGGGTGCTGCTCACCACCGCGCGAGCAAATCGTTTGCTGACTCTTGCTCCCAGCGTGAGATAGAAATTTCCGCCACTGCCACCGGATAGCTCTTGAAGCCGCTCGACTTCGGCGTTGTACGCACGCCAATAGGCATCTCCCATCAAGCTGCTTGCATCGTGCGTCCGCCGTAGGACCACCAACGTGCTGACTTTGAATCGCCTCGCCAGGCGATCGAGCTCACCGCGCAGATCAGCTTCGGGATCATGGACTGCCGAGAACACGCTGAGAGGTATGAGCATCTCGGCAGCCACCCGGTTGCACCACCGCTCCACGACCTGGGTGGGGGCTTCTGCAGCGCAGGCATCGGAGAGGGCACTTTCACCCAGCCAGAGATGGGCCAACTCATGGGCCAGGGTGAACAGCTGCGCCGCCTTGGTATCGGCTCCATTGATGAACACGAGTGGCGCCAAGGGATCGGCCAGGGCGAAGCCACGGAACTCCTCGGGATCGAGCGGCCGCTGGTTGTTGCTTCCCACGACGCCACTCACCATGACCAGAACGCCCAGCGCATCGGCCAGTTCGATGAAACGGCGCAGGGCGTCGGTCCATGTCGGCAGGCGGCGCTGCGCCTCCAGATGAAAGCCGAGGGCTGTGCGAATGGAGGAAGCGCTGCGAACCACATCAGCGCTAAGCGAGAGAGACCCCACGAAAGGGATCGGCTGAGCGCCGGCCTGCCGAGCGTCGTCGCGAAACCACTCCTGGCGCTGCTGGCAGAGGTAGACCGTGTCCAGTAGGTCTGGACTCGCACGGCGGAGGGGCTGGTCCGCCACCGTACGGAAATCGGGAATCGGTACAGGCTCTTCGGGAGGTTCGCGAAGGAAGAGATAGCCGATCGGTACATGAACAGCTTTGGCAAAGGCCTCAAGCTGCTTCAGAGTTGGCTGAAGTTCTCCGGTCTCCCAATCAGCGACATGGGCAAACTTCGGCGTGAGACTCTCACAGGTTCTTCCTGCGCGCTCACGCGCCCACTTGAGCATGGTGCCCTCGACCGCCACTCGAGTCATACAACCTCCTCCCGCACATCGATCTTGCCGGTGACGGCGGCGGAGATGAGAGCGGCACGTAGTTCACCGAGCTTCGTAATAGCATCGAGCACTTTCCCGATTAAAACATTAATCTTTGCAGCCTCTGCATCGAGATAGCTCACTATTCTTTCCTGCTCCACCATGGACGGCCGAGGTAGGTATATGTCGCCGATTGTGTCTGTGTTGAGGTTAAGCTGCGTGCCGAGCTTGCCCAGTCCCTTATATGGCTCACCGCAAGAGAAGAGGTAATAGAGGTACTCTCGGCTCTCGCGAAGATAAGCAAAATAAACAAACCCGTCGTGTATGCAGCATTTGATCCTCGTGATGATCGGCTTCCCAACCGTTCCGGCAATACTCACGAAAAGCTCCCCGGGATCGAGAGGCACGCTCTTAGCCTTGCCTAGCTCGGATAGGCGTTGAGTTGTTTCCTCGAGATATCGCTCGCTTGCCGTGACATCCGCAATTCGCACCCAGGCATACTCGCCCTCGTCATCAAAATAGACTGGATCTTCTATCGGCCTTGGAGATGCTCCACGGCGGACTAAGCAAAGACGCTTTATCTTCTTCACCTCCCAGTGCGCCGGAATCTCCCCCAGCCACTCTACCCCAGACTCTTTCATGGGCACAGACCCATCCAGTCCCTTGGTAACGGCGCGCGTGATGAGGGTGGTGCGCTGCTCATGGAGCAGCTCGATCAGCCGCTGCTTCTTCGCCACTAGCGCATCGATTCTCGCGGTTTCGCTGTCGAGGAAATTGGCGATGGCTTGCTGTGTTGCCTCGTCTGGCAGAAACACTGGAATATTCCTGACTTTCTCGGCATTCAGATTCTCCTGAGTGCTACTGGAGGAAAGAATCTGAATATGACCCTGCATGAACTCAAGCCACCATCTTAGATAGGCACGAGAGACCGTCGATGTGTCTGGAACGATGCCCAAGATTGCCTGGTTAACAACCGCGTCGATCTCGAGCAACGCAACCTTGCCAAGCGATGCATACATTGAATACAGCAGCGTCCCTGAGGGAAGGACCGGCAAGCGCTTAGACAAGAGTCCATCTGCAGTGAGCCGCTTCACTGTTTCACGCACATGAAAGCTGCGCGTCATATCCGAGATCGCCACCCAGGCTGTTCCCTCTAAGTCATCGCCATCGGTCCAGAAATCGGAGTTGTTTGATTCCGGAGTTCCTCCTGTCTCTAGCTTCTTCACAGCATTCTTGAGCCTCTTCACGTCCCAATGCTTGGGAATCTCCCCTAACCATTCCACCCCTGAAGCCTTGTAGGCGGGGTAAGGCCGATATCCCCGCAGCGCGGCCCCCTGGATGGCTGTTTCCGTAGCCGTCATGACGCCACATCCTGGACTTGAGCCACCCATGACCCGCCATGCTCCCAGGACTGGTCAAAGGGTCTCCCCTCCACCAGGCTCCGCCGCACAGGCCCCAGAAAGGCCACGACCACCTCCCCGATCTCCTCGAACCGATTCGGCGGCGGCACCAGCACGGCCTCCCGGGCCAAATAACCCGCCCATCGTGCCGCCAACTCAGACCGTTGGTAAAAGCCCGGCGTCAGCGGCGTGGGGATCTCCTCCGCCCAAGGGGTACCGCGCCTCTGGAAACAGGCCTCCACCGCCGCCCGCAGAAGCGGCCCATCAAAGCGGAAGGAACTGGCCAGGGCCCAGAGGTCATGGAAGTCCTTCATGCGGCTGTTGCGAAGATCGAGTTTCACCATGGCTTCGAACTTCTCCGCCACCGCCGCCTCGCGTGGATAGGCCAGCAGCTCCGGTGCCGGCAGATCGTTCAGCAGGGTGGGGTAGGTGATGTCGGTGGGCTCGGGGACCACCGCATCGCCGAAGCCCAGATCCAACTGCATACCGATCCGGGTGCTGCCCAGCAGGGCTTGGAATCGGGCCCGTTTGCCGGAGTACTCCTCCTCGGGCCGGATCGTCTCCAGCCGCAGGTCGGAGAGATCGAACACCAGGCCGTCCTTCGGGCAGGGCACCGCGCAGATCGCTTCGAGTACAGCCCGCAGGGCGTTGTCGCTGGGATCGCCGGACGCCAACAGATCTACATCCTTGGTGCCTCGGTAGGGATCAGGCAGCCACACCGCCAACAGGCTTGCCCCCTTGAGGGCGAAACGCTCCCGCACCTTCGAAGCACCCAGCCGGAAGAGCAGCCGCTCGGCCGCATAGCGCGTGAGAGTGCGCTGGAAATCTTCGCCGCCGGCCAGCGCCAGCAGGCGTGCCTTCACCGAGGCGGCTGGGTTCGCCTTCATCGCTGCAGCACCGCCAGGGCCGTGCGCAGACGCCGCGACGGCAGCACCTCCAGCACCCGCTCCAGTTCCGCCACACTCACCTTGCACTGCCGCAGGCCATCGTCGAGGGCCTCGATCGCCGCTTCCGCGCCCACCAGCCGCTCGAAGCGGAAGCAATCGGCAATCGTGCGCGCCGGCGAGGTGATCCGGGCTGGCACGCCCTCGAACGTGGTGTCGCTCACGCCATAGCTCCAGGCCGGGCCGCTGAAGCGCACGATCCGCAGCTTGGGAGCCAGCAGCTGCGGCAGCCGCGCCTTGTGGGGGATGGCCAGCCAGACGGCCGAAGGGGCTTGAGTGCCGATGTCATGCACCTGCAGGGCCGAGAGCAGGCACACGACGCTGTGGGGCACGGCGGCGCAGGCCATCGCCAGGGAATAGTGCTCGCTAAGTTCCGCATCGGTGCGGCGGTAGAGGCCACGGCCCAGCCGCTCCACCGCCCCGGAGCGCAGCAGGCTGGGCAGCTGGTGGCGGCTGAGGCCGGCCAACTCCAGATCACTGGAGCGGAAGAAGGCGCCGAGGCCGGCTTCCTGGCTCGAAATGTCGGCAGATGGAGAAGCCATGCCGACAATCTGAGCGAATCCAGGTCCGCTGTCAACGCGGAATGTCGGCATGGTGTGGCAAGGTGCCTGCATTTTGCGTCAGGCTCTGCCGGCAGCTGTCACCTCCGCCAGCATCCGAAGGATGTCGTCTTCGATCGTGCGGATGTCGGCCTCGATCTCCTCTAGGTGGCGTGGCGGCGTGTAGCGGTAGAAGTAGCGGTTGAAATTGATCTCGTAGCCCACCAGCCCCACCAGGCCATCACGTTCATCGCGCTTGCTGGTGTTGATCCAAGCATCCGGCACATGGGGGAGCACCTCGCGAGCGAAGAAGGCCTGAACGCTCGCCGGAATCCCATCGGCATCCACTGGGTCGGGCCCGGGCGGTAGGGGAACACTTTCGGTGTCTCGCAGTTCGGGGTCGGCCTCAGGCGTGCCGTCGCTGGTGGAGCAGATCTCAGCGTTCTCGTCGCGCTCGCCCAATGCAGCGAGGATCGCCTTGCGGGCCGGTGCGGTGAGCTTCACCCCCGCATGTTTGGCGGCGAGGGACAGCAGCTTCTCAAACTCCCCGCGATCCATGAACGGCTCCTCCGGCAGATCGTTCACCAGGGCGCGGATCTGCTCCTGCAGGTCACGGCCGGCGGCCATCTCCTCGGCGCCCGCATCGCCTCTCTTCTTGCTGGTGGCTAGGGCCTGGAAGCTTTTCTCCTGCTCCAGCCTCGCGATCCGCTCCGGGGTGGCCTGGAAGCTGAGACGAAGGGGGCGTTCGACGGTGATCTTGCGGAAGCCGAAGTGGGTGGTGGGGAAGATGCGGCTCACCACGATCTCCTCGCTCTTGCCATCCTTTGTCACGGTGCGGATATCGCCGTCTTTGTAGTCCGCAAGGATCTTTAGAATGTCTTGCTCCTTCGCGTAGGGGATCTCGCGGCGTTTGTCGCCCATATTTTTCATCGCTGCACAGAACAGCCCGCTCTTCGTGCTCTGATCAAAGTGAGATGAATCGATCAGTTGCACTTTCCCCTGGCGCTGAGCTTCCTTACGGTTTGTCACCACCCAAACGTAGGTGGCAATGCCGGTGTTGTAGAAAAGCTGCTCAGGTAGGGCAATCAACGCTTCAAGCCAATCGTTCTCGAGAATGAAGCGGCGGATCTCGCTTTCGCCGCTGCCGGCATCTCCAGTGAACAGTGGCGATCCGTTCATGATGATGGCGATTCGCGAGCCGCCTTCGGCTGGATCTTTCGCGTGAGCGAGCATGTGCAGCAGGAAAAGAAGCTGCCCATCGCTGATGCGAGGCAGGCCTGGCTGGAAACGGCCGGCAGCTCCGCGTTCGTGTTCAGCACGTACCTCTTTCTCATCCCGTTTCCAATCTTTGCCATAGGGAGGATTGGCAATCAGATAATCAAATGTCTTCCCCACTACTTCCGGTTTCTCTTTGGCGAGCGTACTGCCATAAACGACATTGTCGGCATCACGACCACTCGGATCTTTCATGAATAGGTCTGACTTGGAAACGGCCCAGGTTTCCGGGTTGACTTCCTGCCCAAACAGGTGAATCTCGGCTTCTTCGTTGATCGCAGGGCTCAGCACGATGCCATTCTTTCGCCGGCCGGATGTGATGTGCTCCTTGCTGATCATCAGCATGCCGCCAGATCCGCAGCAGGGGTCGTACACCGTGGCAATGACGCGAGGCCGTCGAATTCTGTCTTCATCGCCGGCCAGCATCAGATCCACCATCAGATGCACAACATCCCGCGGAGTGAAGTGCTCCCCGGGATTTTCGTTTAGGGCCTCATTGAACTTGCCGATCAGCTCTTCGAAGATCGACCCCATCGAGGCGTTGTCGATTTTGTCGGGATGGAGATCGACATTCTTGAATTTCTGGAGTATCTGGAAGAGGAGGCCGGCTTCATCGAGCTTGCTGATCGTGTTGTCGAAATCGAATTTCTCGATCACCTCCCTCATGTTGGGGCTGAAGCCAGCGATGTAGTTGCGGAGATTTTTGGCCAGATCAGGGGCATCGTAAAGTAGCTTCTCAAAGTCGTAGCGGGAGGTGTTGTAGAAAGCAAAACCGGATGATTTGCGCAGCTGAGGGTCGAGATTGTCCAGCTTCTTTTCGCGCAGCTCAGCTTGTTTCGCCAGCACCTGCTGCTTGGTTTTGGCAAGCACGCAATCGAGCCGCCGCAGCACTGTGAGCGGCAGGATCACATCCTGATATTTACCGCGCTTGAAGGTATCGCGGATCAAGTCGGCGACACCCCAGAGGAAATTGACGATCTCGCTGTGATTCATTGAGGTCTGTCGTTGTTAAAAGGCAGTGTAGCAATCCATTGCTGATGTCCGTAAAGATGGCGATTATTCAAATTCTTATTAAAGCGAACGGGATGAAGGCTGCGGCCCCGCTCAGGCCACCACAGGTGCCCGGGTTAGGTCGGTGTAGAGCTGTTCGAGGGCATCGATGTTGCGGGTGAGGGTGTAGCGCTCGATCACCCGGGCCCGGGCGCGGCGGCCCAGCTCGGCGGTGAGCACCGGCTGCTCGCGCAGCACCGGCAGCAGGGTGCGCAGTTGGGTGGTGACCCCCTGGGTGCTGATCACGATCCCCGCTCCACCCTCCAGAACCTCGCCATCGGCACCGGCATCGGTGGCCACGCAGGCCGTTCCGGCCGCCATCGCCTCCAGCAGGGCCAGCGACAGACCTTCCACCAGCGAGGGGAGCAGGAACACCTCCGCCAGCTGCAGCAGGGCGATCCGACGCTCCAGACTGGCCTCGAAGCCCCACCACTCCACATCCGGCTCGCCGGGGTTCTGCAGGGAGGCCCGCAGGGGGCCATCGCCCACGATCAGCAGCACACAGCCCGCCGGCCGCACCAGGCGCCAGGCCTTGAGCAGCGCCTCCAGGTTCTTCTCGGTGGTGATGCGGCCCATGTAGAGAAACACCCGGCGGCCGGCGTAGCGGCGCCGCAGGTCGCTGAGAACCGGGCCCGGAGTCCTGGGGGCCGGCGACCAAAGGTCGTTGTCGACCCCGTTGGGGATCACCGCCAGCCGCTCCCTTCGCACCCCCAGCCGCTCAAGCAACTCCGCCTGGAGCTCGGAGAACACGATCACTCGGTCGAAGCGGGCCAGGGAGGGGGCGTAGAGCTGGTAGGTGAGCTGCTGGGTGCCGGCGCTCAGGTTGCGCAGGCTGGCGTCGAAGGCGGGATGGAAGGTGGCCACCAGCGGCAATCCCAGCTGCTGGCAGAGGTCGGGCAGTCGGAAGTCGAGGGGGGAGAGGGTGAGGCTGGCGTGGACCAGGTCGGGCCGGATCCGCTCCAGGGATTCCCGCAGCTCCCGCTGGGCTCCGGGGGAGGGGATGGTGTAGACCTGCGACTTCACCAGGTAGGGCAGGGTGACCTCCGGCTCCAGCTCGCCTCCCCCGGCCCGGACGGCCACAGCCTGGGGGGAGCCCCCATCCGCCCGGCCCAGGGGCGTCCCCAGCGGAGCGGTCGGGGTGTCGAAGTGGATGAAGTGCACCGCATGGCCGCGGCGGCGGAGCGATTCTGTGGTGCTCAGGCCATAGGTCACGTTGCCGCAGAAGGGGGATTTTTTGCCCAACCAGGCAATCTGAACCACCGATCTCCACCCGCATTCGATCGGAAAAGCTAGCAGCGCCGCCAGGGTTGTTCGAGCAGGGCGGTTAGTACGGCAATCGCCGCCAGGCCCCAGAGCACCGGCAGCAGGCCGTAGCGGCTCACCACCGCCCCGGCCAGCACCAGCGGCAGGCTGAGGGCGATGTTGATCAGGTTGTTCTGCAGGCCAAACACCTTGCCCCGTTGGTCCTCGGGGGTGTCCTCCTGGATCGTGGTCTGGGCCGGGATCGCCAGCACCGCTGCCCCCACCCCAAGCAGGGCGCAGAGCGCCAGCGTGGGCACCAGCTGGCCTCGGGCTTGCCCCAGCAGCACCAGGCTGCAGGCCACCACCCCGAGGCCGCTGGTGCCGAGCAGGCGTCGGTTGAAGCGTTCCCCCATCTGGGCCACCGCCAGGGCCCCCAGCGCCAGGCCGACGCCGCTGGCGGCCAGGAGGATCCCGAAGCCCGTGGGGCCGAGGCTCTCGATCGTGGCCGCCAGGCTGATCGCCAGCACGTAGAGGGCGGCGAGGAGGCTGTAGAGCAGCACGAGTTGGATCATGGCGGCGCGCACGCTGCGCCGTTCCCGCAGCACCTGCACGCCCTCGCCGATCTCCTCCCACACGGAAATGGAGCGGGGGATCCGGACTGGCTCCTCGAGGGTGATTCCGGCGATAGCCACAGCTGCCAGCCCGTAGCAGAGCGGCAGCAGCACGAATTCGCCACCCGGAATGCCGACCTGGGCCAGACCCTTCTGCAGCAGCCGCAGCACCGGATCCCCCACCGCGAATCCCACGATCGTGGCGGCCATGCTGGTGGCCTGATACACCGAGTTGGCCGCCAGCAGTTGGCCCGAGGGCACCAGCAGGGGCAGCATGGCCTGCTCGGCGGGGGCGAAGAACTGGGTGAGCACCGATTCGAGGAAGGTCATGCCCACCAGGGCCCAGTAGCCCCAGCTCAGCCCCAGCCACACCGGCCCCGGCAGCAGGCAGAGGGGCGCCAACAGCAGCAGGCCGCTCCGCAGGGCATTGGAGGCCACCATCACCTTGCGCTTTGGCCAGCGGTCGGCCCAGACCCCCGCCACCGTGCCCAGCAGGATCGCCGGAATTGTGTTGGCCACATAGATGCCCGTGGCCATCAGGGTGATCACCTGGGCCCGGGTCTCCAGATCGATGCGGATTGCCGCCGCCGCATCCACTAAGGCGGGATTGGCCGGGTTGTCCGTCACCCAGTACTGGGCGATCAGGAACACCATCAACACGATGTAGAACTTGTCCGCTAGCTGGGAGAAGATTTGCCCGAGCCAGAGCCGCCGAAACTCCCTGCTGGCGAGCAGAGCCCCGATACCGCCCTCCCCGCCCGTTGCTGCCGTCGTGGCACCACTTGCGGCCCTCGAGGCAGCCGTCGGTGCTGTCGGGGCATCCGGTTCGGGTTCGAATCCAGCGGTTGCCGGGCCGCGGTCGTCACCTGTCTGGCTCATGGCGGTTGGCGGTTCATCGGGCGGGCTCCCCGGGTTCGAAGCCGGCACGCAGCAGTCTGAAGGCCCGGGGGCGTCGGCCCAGGTGTTCGCCCCACCACGCCTCGATCAGTTCGAGCAGGTGCAACCACACCCGCTCCGGCCCCAGCAGATCCCCGTCCCGGCGGCGGGGCGTGCCGGCCCGGGGCAGCCGCTGCAGCAGCGCCAACTCCGAGGCATTGAGCACAAGCCGCGCTCCCGGAATGGCGCCGATCACCAGCCCCTCCTGGGGGAGCAGGCTGCAGCGCCAGTCCCAATGCCCCACCGGGGGCTGCAACGCCTCACCGCTGCGGGCGCAGCTCTGGAGCGGCAGGGCCAGGCCCCCCAGGGCCAGCAGATGCACACTCCCCTGCACCGCGATCGCCAGGGCCTCGGCACGCTCCTGCCGCTCCCGCACCACCGTTTCCAGCCGACCCAGCTGCAGCAGCAGGTCGGCGAGCAGGCCCGGTACGGGATCCTCACCCGGCACCAGGGCCAGGCCCAGCTCCACCAAACCCTGGGCCGCCGCGAGTGTCTCCAGGCGCTCCCCGAGGGCTCCATGGCTGTGGAGCACCTGCAGTTGTCGCACCCGTTTGAGATCGCCCCGGCCGCCCACCTGGAGCCGCAGCAGGGTGAGGGGCACCGCCGCCGCCAGGCTGCTGCGGGGGCGCCGTGCCCCCGGCACCGCCAGCCTCACCATGCCCTCGGCCTCGCTGAGCAGGGTGAGCAGTCGGTCGTTCTCGCCGAGCGGGCGGCAGCTCATCACCAATCCCTCCAGCAGCTGCTCAGGCAAGGTGCCTCCTCAGCCGCTGGATCCGGCGGCAGGAGCGCCCCGCCGCAGCGCCTGCATCAGGGCCACCCCCCGGCTGGTACCCAGCCGCACCGCGCCGGCCTCCACCAGCTCCAGGGCTTGCTCCAGGGAGGCGATGCCCCCCGAGGCCTTGATGCCGGCCCGGCCCCGGGCCAGCGCCGCCAGCTGGCGCACCTGCGGGGCCGACACCGCAGGCCCGAAGCCGCTGCCGCTCTTGAGAAAGTGGGCACCGGCATCGAGGCTCACCTCCACCAGCAGGGCGAGGGCCTCCGGCTCCAGCCGGCCCATCTCCAGGATCACCTTCACCGGCAGGCCCAGCTCCGTGATCGGGGCCAAGTCCGCCAGCAGGGTGGTGCTGTCGCCATCGGCCAGGGCGCCGAAATCGGGCACCACATCGAGTTCATCGGCGCCGGCGGCCGCGGCGGCCTCCGCTTCGGCGCGCTTGATCGCGGCCGGCACCGCTCCGAAGGGAAAGCCCACCACGCTCACCAGACGCACCGCATCGCCCGCCGGCAGGCGCTCGCGGGCTGTGGCCACCCAGCGGGAGGCCACGCATACCCCGGCGAACCCGAAGTGACGGGCCTCATCGCAACAGGCAAGCACCGCATCCCTGCCCCGATGGGGATCGAGCAGGGCGTGGTCGATCAGGGGGGCCAGATCCGGGAGATCCCGGCTCATGCGTCCTTCGGCTGAATCACGCCGAAGCCCCCGTGGTTGCGGCGATACACCACCTGCACCTGGCCGCTGCCGGCTTCGCGGAACACGAAGAAGTCGTGGTCGATCAGCTCCAGTTGGTGCACGGCCTCCTCCAGTTCCATCGGCGGCATGGCGAAGTACTTGCGCCGCACGCCCCGGCTGGGGAGTTCGGCCTCCTTGCCGTCGGTGAGGCTCTGGCCCGGGGGCGGCAGCGTGGCAGCGCCGGCCTCCTCGGCGGCGGCGGAGCGGTGCACCGGTCCCTGGGTGCGGTGCTGGATGCGGTCCTTGTAGCGATTCAGTTGGCGGCTCAGCTTCGAGGCCACCATGTCGATGCTGGCGTAGAGGTTCTCACTGCGTTCCTGGGCGCGGATCACCAGGCCGTTGGCAAACACCGTGACCTCCGCAGTCTGCTGGGGGACCCGTGGGTTGCGGGTCACCGAGAGATGCACATCGGCCTCCTTCACCAGCCCTTCGAAGTGGTTGATGGCGCGGCCCAGTTTGGCTTCGGTGTAGTCGCGAATGGCGGGAGTGACATCCAGATTGCGGCCATGGATCAGGAGTTTCATCGGGTGCCAACCGCCCCGCGGAACGTCGGGAGTCGCGGGGGTCTTGGCTGTTTCCACGCTAGGAACGGTGCCCGATGGACACCAGACGCTCCGCAATCCTTTATGAACCGCCGGGCCCGGTGCCGTTTGCTCGCGCCTGGGCCTGGCAGCGGCAGCTCCAGGAGCGCTCGCTGGCTGATCCCGAGGCTCCGGAGGCGGTGCTGCTGCTGGAGCATGAACCCTGTTACACCCTGGGGCGTGGCGCGAGCACGGCCCACCTGCGCTTCGATCCGGCCGATCCGCCCCTGCCCCTCCACCGCATCGACCGCGGCGGTGAGGTGACCCACCACGCCCCCGGCCAGCTGGTGCTCTATCCGGTCTTGAACCTGCAGCGCCATGGCGCTGACCTGCACCGCTATCTGCGCGATCTCGAGCAGGTGGTGATCGATCGGCTCGCTGAGCTGGACCTGCCGGGGGAGCGCTGCGCTGGGCGCACCGGGGTCTGGCTGGAGGGCCGCAAGCTGGCGGCGATCGGGGTGGGCGCCCGCCGCTGGATCAGCCAGCACGGCCTCGCCCTCAATGTGGATTGCTGTCTGGAGGGCTTCGCGGCGATCGTGCCCTGCGGCATCGCCGATCGTCCGGTGGGGCGCCTGGCCGACTGGAGGCCCGGTCTCACCTGCCGGGACGTGGCGCCCGGGCTGCTGGGCCAGCTGGAGCGGCGGTTTGCTCTGCGACTGCGGCCGCCGCGGCAGGGTGAGGAGCTGGAGGGGATGGGGCAGCCAGCGTTGTCACCGCGGGAGCCGATGGCGCAAAGTCACGCGGGTAGTGGCTCCTGAGAACTCTGGCTCCTGAGCACTGAGCACTGAGCCCTGAGCGCCGCCCGTCGCAGGCTCCGCCGCCTGAGCGGCCAAGCCTCTCGGTCCCCACGCGCCGGCCGGCGCCCTCGCCGGCCGGCGCAGATCCGTGGCACCCTTTGGGCCGCTGTCTGGCCCGCCGCCTTCATGCCGTCCGCCGCCACGCCCGCCGCCGAGATCCACTGGGCCGCCGATGGTGCCGATCGCAGTGCCCTGGCCCTGCGGCACGACTGGTCCGACCTGCAGGGGCTCGAGCAGCTCTGGCCCCAGCTGGAGGCTCGCCACGGCAACGATCCAGCCCTGGAGGCCCCCCACCTGCACCCCCCGGTGACCCTGAGTTTCCGCCAGCTGCGCCAGGGCATCGAAACCGCCGCCAGCGGCTTCGCCTCCCTCGGGGTGGCCGGCGGCGATGTGGTGGCCCTATTCGCCGAGAACGGTCCGCGCTGGTTGCTGGCTGATCAGGGACTGATGCGCTCCGGGGCCGCCGACGCGGTGCGGGGCAGCGCGGCGCCGGTGGAGGAGCTGCGCTACATCCTGGCCGACTCGGGCGCCATCGCTCTGGTGGTGGAATCGGCGGGCCTGCTGGAGCGGCTGGCCCTCGATCCGGCCCAGTGCGGGCGGTTGCGCTTCGTGGTGGTGCTGGAGGGAGAGGTGCCGGCCAGCTGGAGTCCGGCCACGCCGGCGGATCCCGGCAGCGCTGCTGGGGCGGGGCCCGTGGCCGGCGATCCGAAGGCGGGGGGCCGTCCTCCCTGTCTCCGCTGGGATCAGCTTCTGGACCGGGGCGCCGCCCAAGCGCCGCCCCCCTGGCCCGAGGGCGGCCCTCAGCGTCTGGCCACCCTCCTCTACACCTCAGGCACCACCGGTGAACCCAAGGGCGTGCCCCTCAGCCACGCCAACCTCCTGCACCAGGTGCAGAACCTGGGGGTGGCGGTGGCCCCCCGCGCGGGGGACCGGGTGCTGAGCATCCTGCCGATCTGGCACGCCTATGAGCGCAGCGCTGAGTATTTCCTCCTTGCCTGCGGCGCCTGCCAGACCTACACCAGCCTCAAGCATTTCCGCACCGATTTGCAGAACGTGCGGCCCCAGTACATGATCAGCGTGCCGCGCATCTGGGAGGCGATCTACGCCGGCTTCGAGGATGCGCTGGCCACCATGCCGACCTCGCGGCGGCGTCTGCTGGAGCTGGGCCTGGCCAACAGCGGCCGCTTCCATCTCTGCCGCCGCCGGGCCCGTGATCTCACCCTCATCCCGGAGGGCCCGGGCCCACGCCTGGCAGCCGCGGCTGAGACGGCCCTGCGCTGGCCGCTCCACAGCCTGGCCGGTGCCCTGCTCTGGCCGAAGGTGCGCCAGCAGCTGGTGGGCGGTGAGCTGCGCACCGCCATCAGCGGCGGCGGCGCCCTGCCGATTCATGTGGATGGCTTCTTTGAGGCCGTGGGCATCGAATTGCTGGTGGGCTATGGCCTCACCGAGACCGCTCCGGTGCTCACCTGCCGCCGGCCCTGGGCGAACCGCCGCGGCAGTGCCGGCCGTCCGCTCGAGGGCACCGCTCTGAAGGTGGTGGATCCCGAGAGCCGCCGCACCCTGGCGCTCGGCGAGCGGGGCTTGGTGCTGGCCCGGGGGCCCCAGGTGATGGTGGGCTATTTCGGCAAACCCGAGGCCACCGCCAAGGCGATCGATGGCGAGGGCTGGTTCGACACCGGCGATCTCGGCCTGCTGCTGGCCGACGGCAGCCTGGTGCTCACCGGTCGAGCCAAGGACACGATCGTGCTGAGCAGTGGTGAAAATATCGAGCCTGGGCCCTTAGAGGAGGCACTGGCGGCTTCCCCCCTGGTGGAGCAGGTGATGCTGGTGGGGCAAGACCGCAAGCAACTGGGCGCCTTGCTGGTGCCCCGGGCCGAGCCCCTACAGGCTTGGGCCGAGGCTCAGGGTCTTGCTCTGCCCCAGGGTGCTGATGGCGCTGCTGCGGATCGGGCTCTGCTGAAGGCCCTCACCCGCGACTGCAACCGGGTGCTGGCGGCCCGGCCCGGATCGCGGCCCGATGAGCGGCTGGCGGGGGTGGCGCTGGTGGCGCCGTTCACGATCGAGAACGGGTTGCTCACCCAGACCCTCAAGCAGCGGCGCGACCGCATCACCGCCCGGGATCAGGGTGCCATCGCCGCCCTCTACGGCGACGACTGAGGGCCGGGGGGAACGGCCATCCGCCCTGACGGCCAGTTGACCCTTGAGCGGCCGGCTGACAGCCTGAGCACTGAGTTTTTTCTCCCATGGCCGACGGCAGCTCCATCACAATCAAGCGGAACATCACCGTGAGGGCCGTGGTCACGCCCCGCTGGAAGGAGGATGCCGAGCGCGAACTCAGCACGGCCCTGGCCAACCTCGACCAGCAGCTCGCCCAGCTGGAGCAGGAGGGCCAGCAGGTGATCGATGAGATCCGCCGCCAGAGCGCCAACCCCCTCGATCCCCGCGTGCAGGAGCAGGTGGGCTCGGTGCAGCAGCAGGTGGCCGCCAAGCGCTCGGAGATCGATGAGCAGAAGCGCCAGGTCCTGGAGCAGCAGCGCCAGGTCCGCGACCTGGAGTTTGAGCAGGTGGTGGAGCAGGGCCAGATCGAGAGCTTCGTGGATGTGGCGGTGGGCGACAACCTGGTGCTGAAGCTCCAGGCGGCCGTGCTGGTGCGCGATGGCGTGATCGAGGCGATCGAGAGCCCCTCCTGACGCCTACCCCAGCGGACCTGGCAGCGTTCAGGGCCCCGGTAGGCGGCGTCCCAACCTCCTCGGGGCCGCTGGTCCGGCCTGGGCGTTGAGGGGGCGGAGCCGCGAAGCAGCAGCACGCGCCGACCTCGCGGGTCTTGCGATGCCCGCAAGGGCCGGTGAGACACGGAAGTCGGGGCAACGAGCCGCGTAAACTCCGCCCCAATCCCGCGGGACCTCAACGTTGGCCACCCACGAAATTTTCATGCCCGCCCTCAGCTCCACCATGACGGAGGGCAAGATCGTGGAGTGGCTCAAGAAACCTGGCGACAAGGTCGAGCGCGGTGAATCGGTGCTGGTGGTCGAGTCCGATAAGGCCGACATGGATGTGGAGTCGTTCAACGAGGGCTTTTTGGCCGCCGTGCTGATGCCCGCCGGTGGCACCGCGCCGGTGGGTGAAACGATCGGGCTGATCGTGGAGACCCAGGCTGAGATCGCCGGCGTGCAGGCCAAGGCGCCTGCCGCTCCGGCGGCGGTTCCGGCTCCTGCCGCTACTCCCGACCCTGCGGCACCCGCTCCCGCCCCGGCTCAGGTGGCCGCTGCCGCCGCCCAAGCTCCTGCCGCCCCTGTCCCTGCCGCTCCGGTGGCCCAGGTGCCCGTGGTGGCGGTGGCAGCCCCCTCGGGCAACGGCAACGGCCGTGTGGTGGCGAGCCCACGGGCCCGCAAGCTCGCCCTGCAGCTCGGTGTGGCCCTGGAGGCCCTGCGGGGCAGCGGTCCCCATGGCCGCATCCAGGCTGAAGACGTTCTGGCCGCTACCGGCCAGCCGGTGAGCCTGCCCCGGGTGGCGGAGGGATCGGCTCCTGCCGTGGCCCCGGTGGCCAGCAGTGGTGGGGCCGCCGCCGCGCCGGTCGCCCCTGCGGGCCAGGCCTTTGGGCGCCCCGGCGACACCGTGGCGTTCAACACCCTCCAGCAGGCGGTGAACCGCAACATGGTGGCCAGCCTGCAGGTGCCCGCGTTCCGGGTGGGCTACACGATCACCACCGACAAGCTCGATGCCTTCTACAAGCAGGTGAAGGCCAAGGGCGTCACGATGACGGCCCTGCTCGCCAAGGCCGCCGCCGTGACCCTGGCCCGCCATCCCCAGGTGAATGCCGCCACCACCGAGGCCGGCATGGCCTACCCCGCCGCGATCAATGTGGCGATCGCCGTGGCTATGGAGGATGGCGGCCTGATTACACCGGTGCTGGCCGCCGCCGACCGCACCGATCTTTACAGCCTCTCCCGCTCCTGGGCCGACCTGGTGGAGCGGGCCCGCGCCAAGCAGCTCAAGCCCGACGAATACAGCACCGGCACCTTCACCCTCTCCAACCTCGGCATGTTCGGGGTCGATCGCTTCGATGCGATCCTGCCCCCAGGCACAGGCGCGATCCTGGCGGTGGCCGCCTCCCGGCCCACGGTGGTGGCCGGCAAGGATGGCTCGATCAGCGTGAAGCGGCAGATGCAGGTGAACCTCACCTGCGACCACCGCACCATCTACGGTGCCGATGCCGCCGCCTTCCTCAAGGATCTGGCTCAGCTGATCGAGACCAATCCGGAAAGCCTGGCGCTCTGAGTTTGCCAGCTTGGCGCCCTCCGCTCTGGCGGCCTCCGTTCTGGCGCCCTGAGTTCCAGAGGGTCGCGTCCGGATCTCGCACCCAGGTTAGCGCGGCACCGGAGCAGCGGCTGCCCACAGGGCACCCCATCCCCAGACCATGACCAGCAAGCCCCCTGAACTGCAGGATCCCGATCCCGGCTCCCCCGATCCGGCCGATCTCTGCTTGTCCAGCTATGGCTACGACCTGCCCGAGAGCTCCATCGCCCAGCGGCCGGTGGAACCGCGGCATGCGGCCCGGATGCTGGTGGTGCCGCCCTGTTCGGCTTCTGCCGCCGAGGAGTCCGCGGCGCCGCGCCACCTTTCCGTCTGGGATCTTCAGAACGAGCTACGCCCCGGCGATCTGCTGGTGGTGAACAACACCCGGGTGCTCAGGGCCCGCCTCCAGGCCCGGCGGCCCAGCGGCGGATTGGTGGAGCTGCTGGTGCTGGAGCCCGCCGGCCTGGCCACCCCATTGGAGGCTCCCTTTGCCCCGGCGCCCTCCGACTGGCTCTGCCTGGCCCGTCCGGCCCGGCGCCTCCGGCCGGGGGAGGTGCTGCAGCTGGAGCGGGCTGATCAACGCCCCGTGCTGCTCGAGATCGTGGCGGTGGATCGGGCCAGCGGCGGCCGGGTGGTGCGCTTCCCGCCCGATTGCACTAGCCCTGAGGCGATCGAGGCCCTGCTCGAGCGCTATGGGGAGATGCCCCTGCCCCCTTACATCCGCCAGCACGATCCCTCCGACCGGGAGCGCTACCAGACCCGCTTCGCCAGCCGTCCCGGGGCGGTAGCCGCCCCCACCGCCGGCCTTCATCTCAGCGATGAGCTGCTGGCCGCCCTGGAGGCCCGCGGTGTGCAGCGGGCCTGCCTGACCCTGCACGTGGGCCTGGGCACCTTCCGGCCGGTGGAGAGCGAGGACCTCCGCCAGCTCACGCTTCACAGCGAATGGGTGGAGGTGAGCGAGGAGCTGGTGGCCGCCGTGGAGGCCTGTCGCCGGCGGGGTGGTCGGGTGATCGCCATCGGTACCACCAGCGTGCGCAGTCTGGAGGGGGTGGCAGCCATGCACGGGGGCCGGCTGGTGCCTTTTGCGGGGCCCGTGAACCTGGTGATCCAGCCCGGTTTCCGGTTCGGCGTGGTGCAGGGGCTGCTCACCAATTTCCATCTGCCGAAGAGTTCCCTGCTGCTGCTGGTGAGCGCCCTGATCGGTCGGCGCCAGCTGCTCGCCCTCTACGGGGAAGCGATGGCAACCGGCTACCGCTTTTACTCCTACGGCGATGCCATGTGGATCGCCCCGGAGGCCGTGCTTCCCTGCGCCCGCCCCACCATGAATGGGTAAGGGATGAAGCTAATGGGTGAAGCTGTAGGCGATGCCCGCCAGCACGAAGGCCACGAAGATCAACTCCAGCAGGTCGGGGCCTTCGTGGTTGGTCATCGTTGGACCATGGCGAGGGGGACGCGGGCAAGCGAGTCAGGAGGCGCCATCACACCGGGGGCAGGCGGCCATCGCGATCGGGTCTTAGCCGCTTCTCGAATCGATCCGCTCCAGGCAGCCAGAGGGCGACGACCAGCAGGGCGATCGCCAGGGGCTGGCCCCGTTCGTTGCTGATCACCGCCAGCAGGGAGCCGGCGCTCAGCAGGCGCAGGCAAAGGGCCCACACCTCGTCGCGTTCCGTGTTGCTGCGCACGAGCAGGGTCCAGGCCGCCAGCAGGAGCAACAGGTCGACCAACAGGTCCATGCGGATCCCGCCTTCCGTGATCATGGGGCTCCAACCTAGGCACTGGGGCCGCCATCACCATGCCCCGATCGGCATCCACTAAAAAACCCCGCGGATGCGGGGTCGGGGCTGCAGGGGTTGGTGCGGCGGCTGGCCGTTCCGGGCCCTGTTCTCAAGGCCGTCAGGCGGCGGCCAGGTTGGTGGCCACGAAATCCCAGTTCACCAGTTTGTCGAGGAAAGTGGTGATGTAATCCGGTCGGCGGTTCTGGTAGTCGAGGTAATAGGCGTGCTCCCAGACATCCATGGTGAGCAGGGCCTTCTGACCGTGGGCCAGGGGAAGATCGGCGTTGGCGGTCTTGGTCACCTTGAGGGTGCCGCCATCGAGCACCAGCCAGGCCCAGCCGCTGCCGAACTGGGTGGCGCCGGCTGCCTTGAACTGCTCCACGAAGGCATCGAAGCTGCCGAAATCGGCGTTGATCTTCTCGAGCAGGGCCCCGCTTGGCGTGCCGCCACCACCGGGCTTGATCCCCTGCCAGTAGAAGGTGTGATTCCACACCTGGGCGGCGTTGTTGAACACGCCCGCCTTACCGGCGTCACCGGCCACCGCCAGGATCGTGTCCTCCAGGCTCTTCCCATCCAAATCGGTGCCCGCCACCAGGTTGTTGAGGTTGGTCACGTAGGCATTGTGGTGCTTGCCGTGGTGGAACTCCAGGGTCGAGCGGGAGATGTGGGGCTCGAGCGCGTCCAGATCGAAGGGCAGCGCGGGCAGCTGGTGAGCCATGGTTGGGGGGATGTCGGGGAAATCGGGTTGGGGGTCGGACGGGGACGGGCCCCGGCCGGCGGAGCAGCACGGCGTGGCGGCCGAAACCGGAGCGGCGATCCGGCATGAGCATTCCGGCGGCATCCTAATGATGGCCAGCCCCAGCCCAGGACAGGTGGATCACACCGGGCTGATGCACCTCAGGCCGGTGCACACCACCGATTGCCACCGCCGCTCTATGGAAGGTGGGGATCGGAAGGTCGGGGCAGCCTTCTCGCTCAACTCTGGACCGGGGTCAGGGAAGCCTGGCAGGCCGCGCCGGCAGGGCCCAGCTTTCAGCAGGCCAGCTTTCCGCCTCCAAGCTTTCCGGGGGCCAGTTTTCAGCCTCCCACCTTCAGCAGTTCCACCTCGAAGATCAGGGTGGCATCGGGAGGAATCACGCCACCGGCGCCACGGGAGCCATAGCCGAGGTCGGGTGGAATCACCAGCTTGCGCTTGCCACCCACCTTCATGCCCGCCACGCCCTCATCCCATCCCTGGATCACCTGGCCACCTCCGAGGCGGAAGCTGAAGGGGCCCCGTCCGTAGCTGCTGTCGAATTCCTTGCCATTGGTGAGGCTGCCGCGGTAGTTCACGCTCACGCTCTGGCCGGCGATGGCTTCGGCGCCCGTGCCCAGCTCCAGATCCGTGATGCGCAGGCCACTGGGAGTGACCCGTTCCTTGGGGGCGTTGAGTTCGCCACCGAGACTCGCGGCTGCTGCGAGCTGATCAGCGTTGGTGGAAGGGGTTTCGGGTGCCATGGTGAACAGAAAGGGGTTGGGATCCGTGGGATCGAGCTCGAAGGGTGCCGTCACTGCCGTGCGTTGAACCTGGGGGGCCGCGACGGGGGAGCGTGTCGTTGCGATCGCCGAGGTCGCGGTCGGGGCGGCGGCAACCATCGGGGTGGGGGCCACCAGCTGGCTCACGAAAGCCACCATCAGGCAGGCCAGGAAGACCGCTGAACTGATCAGGATGTCGCGCAAGGCGGAACCATGAACACTGGCCGGATTCTGCCACTGGCCTTGCGTCCCCGCCGGTCTCCCCAGGATGAGGCGTTCGGGGCCGTCCCAGTTGAGCCGTCCTCAGTTGAGCCGTCCTCAGTCGAGCCGGTCGCCGTTGGCCTGGCGCTGCCGCAGGGTCTGTTCCAACCGGTCGATGCGGCCCCGCAATTCGTCGACCTCCCGCTGGCGGGCGAGCCCGAGATCCTGGAGCAACTGGTCGCGGTTGCGTTCGAGCTGCCGCTCCGCCTGCTGCTCGACTTCCGGGGTCTCTCCCCGCAGGGCCTTGAGCACGTCATCCACAAGCGCTGAAGCCTGGGCGGGATCCAGCCGGCCGCTCATCACCCAGTCCTGGCTCACATTGCGGAGGCGGTCCCCCACCAGCGAGGTGGTGCCGAGGCCGCGCAGCAGCAGCATCTGCAGCAGATTGCCCTGATCCATGGTGGTGTTCGGTGGGAGGAGCCGGTGGTCGGCCTTGGAGGTGATGGCCGAAGCCTTGAGATGTTGGCCGAAGCCTTGTTGACCTTGACCGTTCCTAGGCTCCTATGCCATGGGAGATGACCGTCACCCGGCCCCGGGCCGGGCCTGCAGGCGCCAGCGCCTTCTGGCCGTGGCGGCGGGAGGCCTGGCCGGTCTGGCCCTGCCCCCTCTGGGGTTTCCGCCCCTGATCTGGATCGGCCTGGCGGCGCTCTGGGCCTTGGCCGGTGATCCGCCTGCCGCCGGAGCCCCTGAGGGGCGACGTTGGTGCGGGCTGCTCTGGGGGGCCGCGGCGGTGCTGGTGAGCCACCGCTGGTTGCTCTGGCTCCATCCCCTCGACTGGATCGGGGTGCCGGGACCGCTGAGCTTGCCGCTCTGTCTGGCGTTGTGGGGTGCCTGCGGCCTGGCGGGGGGGCTGCTGGTGGAGGGCTGGCTGATCCTGGTGCGCCGTGGGAATGCGGCGCAACCGGCCACGGCGGTTGCCGCCGCCTGTGTCTGGGGGCTGGCGGAGGTGTTGCTCGCCCGCGGCCCCCTCTTCTGGATTGGGCTGGGGAGTTCCGCCCTCCCCGGCGACCCGGCCCTGGCCGGGGTTGCCGCCCTGGGCGGCGCCGGTCTGGTGGCGGCGCTGCAGGTGCTGGTGGGCTGGTGCCTGTGGCGCTTGCTGCGCTGCAGCGGCTCCCGTCGGGGCTGGCTGGCCCTGGCGGGTCTGGTGGTGCTGGGTTCCCATCTGCTCGGCCTGGCGGCCATGGCCGGCGTGACCGCCGAGCTGAATCGGGAGCTCAATGGGGAGCTGCTGGCTGGATCGCCTCCGGGCTCCCCCCTGATGCTGGCGGCCAGCAGTCCGGCCTTGGGCTCCCTGCCGCTGCCGCCATCCCCTTCTGCGGCGGCGGCACCGCCCGCCTCCGCCGAGCGCCTGTTGGTGCTCCAGCCCGCCATCCCCACCCGCCGGAAATTCGAAGCTGCCCAGCAACGGCGCCTGCTGGAGCAGCTGGCTCTGGCCCAGCGGCGCAGTGCCACTGGAGCCTCGGGAAGGCCGGTACAGAGCCTCCTGCTGCCCGAGGGTGCCCTGGCGCTCGGGCAGCCCCTGCCGGAGGCCGCGGCGGTGGAGGTGCTCAGCGGCGGCTTTCGGCAGCAGGGAGCGGGGCTTCACAGCAGCCTGCTCCGCTTTGCCGTGGGGGGGCGCGATCCGGTGGGCTGGGTCGACAAGCATCGCCTGGTGCCCTTCGGCGAGTGGGTTCCCTTGGCGCATCTCTGGAGCTGGAGCGGTCTCTCAGCCGTGGGGGGACTTCAGCCCGGCCAGCCGAATCGCCTCCTGAGCCGGCCGGCGGGTCCGATCGGCGTTGCCATCTGCTATGAGATCGCCGATGGCACCGCCCTAGCCCGGGCCAGCCGCGAGGGGGCGCTCTGGTTGCTGGCCAGCGCCAACCTTGATCCCTATCCCGCGCTGCTCCAGGCCCAGTTCCTGGCCCTGGCCCGGTTGCGGGCGATCGAAACGGGCCGGTGGCTGGTGAGTGCCGCCAATACGGGTCCCAGCGTTCTGGTGGATGCCGCCGGCCGGCTGCGCGACCAATTGCCGGCCGGTCGGAACGGCAGTGCCGTGTTCAGCCTGCGGCCCCGCAGCCAGCTCACCCCCTACGACCGCTGGGGAGAGGCGCCCTTGCTGATGGCCCTGGCGATCGCCCTGGTTCCGATCCTGCGCAGGCCCCCGGTCCGCCACCAGGGCGAAGCGGCATCCCAGGAGGATCAGTTCCGATGATGCAACTTGCGGATCTTGAGCCGCTTGGTGCAGTTTCGTGGGCCGCGCCAGGTTTGTTAACTCCACACCTCCAGGGCGTTGGCGCTGCAATCCGTGGGGTAATGATGGTGCCTCCCAGATCACAACAGATCCTTGTTTAAGGTGGGGCTGCTGAATGATCAAGGCGAAGGAGTGACGTTGCCGAACCGCGCATCCGCTCAGACATGTACGCCATTGCGCTTACATCAAATCAACATCATTTCCATCCTGGACAGTCGCCACAGCTGATGGGCGAGCCGTCCTGGTCGTTGCACCTGCTTTCGGAGCTCCTCTCGGCCTTCAACCTTGAGGATCCAGACGCCCTGCGCAATGTGATCCATCGCGTCGGCGAGGCCGTGGATGCGGAGGTGGTCGCCCTGCTGGCCCCGGGGCGCCTGATCGATGGCATCGGACTGGTGGAGAGGGATCTGGCCCTGCTGATGGCGGCCAGCGACCAGCGCCCCCAGCAGCTTGAAGTCGCCTCCGGTCTGTTGCACTGCCAGTGGTCACCGCTGGAGGGATCCGAACAGCTGGTCGTGGGGCGGCTGGCCCAGTCCTTTGACCTGGAGGAGCGCTCCCTGTTGCGGGCCATGGCCCGCAGCCTCGCCCTGAGCCTTCAGGTGCTGCGATCCGTGGCGGCGGAGCGGACGGCACGGAGGGAGGCTGAGGAGCAGGCCATCCACGATGCCCTCACCGGCCTGCCCAACCGGACCCAGGTGCTCTCCCATCTGGAGCGGCTGCTGCTTCGGGGCAATGCCACTGCCTGCTCGGTGCTGTTTATCGATCTCGATCAGTTCAAATTCATCAATGACGCCCACGGCCACGCGGTGGGCGATCACCTGCTCATTGCCCTCGCCACCAGGCTGCGACAGCTGGTGGCGCCCGACCATTTGGTGGGACGCCTGGGGGGCGATGAGTTCTTGGTGGTGCTGGCGGAGGCCGATCCGGCCGCCGTGGAGCAGCTGTCGCAGCGCCTGATCGCCGGGCTGATGGAGCCCCTGGTGGTGCAGGGTAAACGCCTGCTAAGCGGTGCCTCCGTTGGCATCGCCACCTTCGCGCCGGGCGAGACCGCCGAACGGCTGATCGAGAATGCCGACATGGCTATGTACCGGGCCAAGCAGCAGGGCCGGGGCCGCTTCTGCTTCTACGACGTGGGCATGCGTTTGGACGCGCATCGTCGGGCGAAACTGGAGGCGGACCTCCATCTGGCCATCGCCAATGGAGGAATCGCCTGCCATCTGCAGCCGATCGTGGGCCTTCAGCCCGGCCGTCCCCTGGTGGGTTTTGAGGCCCTGGCCCGCTGGCACCATCCCGTGTATGGAACTCTGCCGCCCAGGGAGTTCGTGCCCCTGGCGGAGGAATTGGGTTTGATCGTGGCGATCGATGCCCTGGTACTGGAGCAGGCCTGTGGCCTGATGGCCGGCTGGATCAGGAGCGGCCATGGTGATCTGCAGATTTCGGTGCATGTTTCAGGCCGAAGTTTTCAGGATCCCGATCTTGCCAATCGGGTTGCTGCAGTGCTGGCAAGAACGGGGATGCCGGTGGGCAATCTTTATCTAGAAATTACAGAAACAGTGCTGGTTGATGATATCAACGTCACCATGCAAACGGTGAAGGCCTTCAATCAACTGGGTCTGCGCCTGGTTGTGGATGATTTCGGCACCGGTTACTCATCCCTGCGCTATCTGCGCCGTTTCCCGATCGCCATCCTCAAGATCGATCGCTCCTTCGTGGAGGGGCTCGGCATCGATCGAGAGGACGAGACCCTCGTGAAGGCGGTGATCGGGCTGGCTCGCGCCCTCGGCATCGTTGTGGTGGCCAAAGGTGTGGAGACCGCCCTGCAGGATTCCCATCTGATCGAGCTGGGTTGTGCCTTGGCCCAGGGCTTTCACTATGGAGGAGTTCTCGATCCCGTTGAGGCGGAGCGCCGGCTATCCCAGGTTCGGGCCGCGCTCTACGGGCCCATCAGCCATGCGGGGAGGACTGGTCTGAAGGGGTGCCCTCCGGCAGGGGGGTGAGGGTGGCGCCGAACACCCAGCCTTCTTCGCGCTGCTCGGCGAAGATGAAGTGTTCCGAAACGATTTCGGAGCCATCCGAGCAGCGGGTGCTCAGCCGCAGGGGGTGCCCCAGAACGCTGGATGTGCCGCTGGCGCGGAAGCGGTTGAAGCCCAGCTCGTGGGACATCAGAAAGGCTTCGGGCAGGATCCTTCCCAGGGGGGTGCCCACCAGTTCTGCTTCGCTCCAGCCATAGACCTGTTCAAAGGCCTGATTGATGGCGAGAACCACTCCTTTGTGGTCGGCCAGAACGAAGGGGGCGTCGCTGGTCTGAAGCGAGGCGAGGGTGAGGGTGGGGGCCGCCATCGTGCGAGGGGGGACCGGGGACCGGCCTTGGTGGGGTGGAGTGGGCGGATGAATGGATTCAAGCCCGAGGCCCCGAAACCTTTCAGTCACAGGAGCAGGATTGGATGATCTCGAGCTTCGGCCTTGGAAGCCGGCAGGTTCCGGGCCGGTCAGCGGAGCTGCGGACTTGACCAATTTCACACTCTCCCATGTTCCAGCTGGGTGGCCTGCATCCTGATCGGTGCGAACTTGAAGAGGTCAGGGGCCACGCCCCAGCACCGATGCGATCCATGAACCTCCAGATCGCCCTGAACCGCACCACTGCCGGCGTTGCTTTGGTGTCCGCCCTCGCCCTGGGCAGTGGTGCCAGACTGCTGCTGCAGCCTCAGGCAGCCCAGGCGGCGCAGGCCAAGCCCACAGCGAAGGGGAAAATTGGAGATTGCTTCTTCTTCTCAGACCGCTGGTGGTGCCCCTGAGGCGGCGCCTGAAGGCTGCTGAGCTTGTCCCCCATTCCCAGAGCGGTTGACCTGTTGATCGCCAGCAGGCCCCGCTGGTGAAGCGGGGCTTTTTGTTGCGGCCCTTGCTGATTCCTCTCCGGGCACCCTTCGCATGGGGGCCCAAGCCTCAGCTTCAACCCCCGCAGGGACGCCGGGTGGGAAACGGGCAGCTACCAGGACCAGTCCCTGCCATGCTATGGGCAGCCGCTCGGGCTTAGAACGAAATGCCCTCACACCGAATCGGTACGATTCAAAGAATCCAGTAGAGGATACGAGTGATTTGGTTCACAGTCTGCAAAAGTCTTGTGTTAAATGATACAGGAAGCTGCCATCATCTGATGGTTTACTGGTTTTGTTGTGGGCAACGTTAGCGGGTGCCGCTGTGTCAGCTCAAAATTTGTTTGCCCCGAAACGGGTAACGATCACGCTCCCGTACCATGTGTTCAAGGCTCTGGTTGCTCGCGCCGACAGCGAAGGGCGCAGCACCAGCAACCTGGCGGCGTTCCTGCTGGAGTGTTCCTTGGCCGTGCCAAAAGAAAAGCCGGCAGATCGTCGGCTTAGGGGTGATTCCGGCCTAAACGGGTATCCCCCAGCGATGATTTAACGGGCTAACAAGGCTTTGAGCGAACCAGCAGCAGCCCCGGCAGGCGGGACCAGCCGTTGCCGGGGGCGAATGACACTGGATCGGAAGCGGGGTCGCCCCAAGGCGAACGGGGCCAGCAGCCGAGCAGGGTCAGTAGTCCCGGATCAGCCGGCGCAGAGGCAGGGATCTGTGGAAGATGTCGCCCAAGAGCTCAGTGAAACTCACATGCCCCATCAATGAGCCCGCGTGCCTTGAAATTCGCCACTGGGGTAGCAGCGTCCTTCCAGCAGGGCTTCTCGATCTTGAACGCGTGTGGGATGCGCGGGTGCTGACCCAATATGCGAATACCTCGCGGGGTTCAGTCCAACCTCAGCTTGCTTTGGCTTCGCTCCGTCAGCCTCTGATCTACTCGGTAGCGAAGCATCCCACTTGGCGATGCGTCCATTCCTCGGTGCTCTGGAAAATGCGCCCATTTCTGTGGCCATTTTGGGCAAGAAGAGTCCAAAACAAACATCCCATCTGCCTGATTAGGAAGGTGGGATTCGGTTTTTCTATGGAGCCAAGCGGATTCGAACCGCTGACCCCCTGCATGCCATGCAGGTGCTCTACCAGCTGAGCTATGGCCCCGTGGGATGCGTGAGGCTCCGGGAATGCTGGTGGGGTGACCCGAGGGAAACCCGCTTTTCCGGATGGCCCTAAGGGCTTGCCAGGCGCTTGCTGAGCTTACAACGTGACCTGTCCCCGCCCCATCGTCCTTGCCGTGAGTGGGGCTTCTGTCACACCTGGCGCCACACTGCCAGTAGGCGGCCCTGCACCACCACCTCCTCGGCAGGCAGCACGATCGGCGCATAGGCCGGATTGGCGGCCTCCAGCCGCACCTCGCCGCCGCTGCGATGGAAGTGCTTGAGGGTGGTGCCGCTGCCGCTCACCTGGGCGCAGACGATGGTGCCATCGCGGAGTCGGGCCGGGTCGGCCACCGGCTCCATCAGCACCACGTCGCCATCGGCGATGTGGGCCTCCACCATCGAGTCGCCGTTCACGGTGAGGGCGAACAGGCCGCGGGTGTCGAGCACGGGCGCCAGATCAAGCCGCTCCTGAACATCATCGAAGGTTTCGATCAGGCCACCGGCCGCCACCGCACCGAGCACCGGAATCCCAGCCCCCTTCTCCCCCAGAAGCTGAAGCGTGCGGGCCTGGCCCTCCTGCCAGGTGATCCAGCCCTTCTGCTGGAGGTGCCGCAGGCGGCTCTGGATCGGGGCCGGGGAACGCAGCCCCATGGCCTCCATCATCTGGCGGATCGAGGGGCTGTGGCGGTGCTGGTGGATGTAGCCGTTGAGCCAGTCGTAGAGCTCCTGCTGGGCACTGGTGAGGGGCTCCGGGCTGGCGATGGCCGGCGATGCGAACACGAGCAGTACGGATGAACCATCCCTGTTCTGCCAGGGTTGGGCCGATTTGTCCAGGGTGGTGGCGTCCAGGTGGCGCTGTTCGGGGCGTCTTGGGCGCGTTTCTCTTGAGGGACGGCCGGCGCCTGGCGGGGTGGGACCCCGAGGCTCGGGGCTTCAGAGGCCGCCCAGCAGGGTGGCGAGCAAGGCCTGCTGGGCGTGGAGGCGGTTCTCCGCCTGGTCGAAGACCCGGCTGGCGCTGCCCTCGATCACATCGGCGCTGATCTCCTCGCCGCGGTGGGCCGGCAGGCAGTGCAGCACGATCGCGCGGGGATCGGCTTCGCTGAGCAGGGCCTCATCGAGGCACCAGCCGGCGAAGGCCCGCTCCCGCTCGGTTTGTTCCTCCTCCTGGCCCATGGAGGCCCACACATCGGTGTAGAGGGCCTGGGCGCCCCGCACCGCCTCCAGCGGATCGTGCACGACGCTGATCTGGGCCCCCTGCTCCGCCAGGGCCCGGGCCCGCTCCAGCACATTGGGATCGGGGGCGAAACCCTCCGGGCAGCCGATCCGCACGTTCACCCCCAGCAGGGCGCCGCAGAGCATCAGCGAGTGGGCCACATTGTTGCCGTCACCCACGTAGGCCAGGGTCAGGCCGGCCAGGTCCGCCGGGCTGCTGCCGAAGGCCTCCTGCAGGGTGAGGAAATCGGCCAGGGCCTGGCAGGGGTGCTCCAGGTCGGTGAGGGCGTTGATCACCGGGATCGTGGCCCAGTGGGCATAGGACTCCAGGTCGGCCTGGGCGAAGGTGCGGATCGCCAGGGCATCGCAGTAGCGGCTCAGGACACGGGCCGTGTCGGCCACCGGTTCTCCTCGGCCCACCTGGGTCACGATCGGCAGCAGGTCGATGGTCTGGCCGCCCAGCCGGGCCATGGCCACGGTGAAGCTCACCCGGGTGCGGGTGGAGGCCTTGCTGAAGATCAGGCCCAGCAGCTTGCCGCCCAGGTCGATGCGGCGCCGTGCTGCCTTGAGATCGGCCGCCAACTCCAGCAGGGCAAGGGTCTGCTCCGGGGTCAGGTCGGCGGAGGAGAGCAGATCGCTGCCGGCCAGACCCACCAGGGGGGCCTGGGCATTGGTTGCCGCAGCGTTGGAGGGCGTGGCGGGCATGGGCCCATCTCAAAGAACCCTTATCCGGGATCGGCCTGCCCCCCGTCAAGGGGGAAGACCGGATTCATACGCCGGATCAGGGATTTCCCAGGGGGCCAGGGCGATTGCTCAAGCCGCCACCGCCTGCAGGGCCGCCTCCGCGGGCAGGGTGCTGGAGGCCAGCAGATCCCTGAGTTCATCGCCCTCAATCACCTCCTTGTCGAGGATCTTGTGGGAGATGGAATCGAGCAACTCGCGGTTGTGGCGCAGGATCGCCAAGGCCCGGTCGTGGGCCCGGTCCACTAGGCCCCGCACCTCTCGGTCGATCGCCTGGGCGGTGGCATCGCTCACGGAGCGGCGGGGATTGTTGCCGCCGCCCAGGAAACGGCCACCCCCCTGCTTGTCGTAGGCGAGGGGGCCCAGGGTGTCGCTCATGCCGAAGGTGCCCACCATCTGTTCGGCGATGTCGGTGGCTCGCTGCAGGTCGTTGGCGGCGCCGGTGGTGACCTCGCCAAAGACGATCTCCTCGGCGCTGCGGCCGCCCAGCAGGGTGGCGATCTGGCCTTCGAGATCCTCCTTGGAGTTGAGGAAGCGCTCTTCGGTGGGTAGCTGCAGCGTGTAGCCGAGGGCGCTCATGCCGCGGGGCACGATCGAGATCTTGGCCACCTTGCTGCCGCCCGGCATCAAGTGGCCCACGATCGCGTGGCCCACCTCATGGAAGGCCACCACCTTCTTCTCATCGGCCTGCAGCACGCGGCTCTTCTTCTCAAGACCTGCCACCACGCGTTCAATGGCTTCATTTAGATCGCCCTGCTCCACGGTGGTGCGTTTGGCGCGGGCGGCTAGCAAGGCGGCCTCGTTCACCAGATTGGCCAGATCGGCACCGGCGAAGCCGCTGGTGGCCTGGGCGATCTTGTCGAGATCAACGCCATCGGAGAGCTTCACCTTCTTGGCATAGATGCCCAGGATCGTGCGCCGGCCGGAGAGGTCGGGGCGGTCGACCAGCACCTGGCGATCGAAACGGCCGGGCCTCAGCAGGGCCGCATCCAGCACTTCGGGCTGGTTGGTGGCCGCGAGCACGATCACCGGCTTGTCCTGGGAGGCGAAGCCATCCATCTCGGTGAGCAACTGATTGAGGGTCTGCTCGCGTTCGTCGTTGCCGCCCATCATTCCCATCGAGCCGGCGCGGCTCTTGCCGATGGCATCGAGTTCGTCGATGAAAATGATGCAGGGGGCTTTCTTTTTGGCCTCTTCAAACAGATCGCGCACCCGGGCGGCACCCGCACCCACAAACAATTCCACAAATTCCGAACCGCTGATGATGAAGAAGGGCACGCCCGCCTCACCGGCCACCGCCTTCGAGAGCAGCGTCTTGCCGGTGCCGGGAGGGCCCACCAGCAACACCCCTTTGGGAATGCGGGCGCCGATGGCGGCATAGCGCTCGGGCGTCTTGAGGAAGTCCACGATCTCGGTGAGCTCGGTCTTGGCCTCATCCACGCCAGCCACGTCGGCGAAGGTGACCCGCGACTCCTCGTCGGGCACGTACACCTTGGCCTTGCTCTTGGTGAAGCTCAGGGCGCCCTGGGCGCCGCCCATGCCGCTGCGGCGGGCGAAGAACTGGAGCACCCCGATGAAGATCAGCGGCGGCACCACCCAGCTCAGCAGGGTGGTGATGAAGCTGGGCTTGCGGGGCGGGGCGGCGGCGAACTCCACGCCGTGCTGTTCCAGCCGCTGGGGCAGCTCCATGTCGAAGATCGGGGTGGTGGCCAGCACCGTGGGGGCCCCTTCGGCCGGCGGTTTGATCAGCTCGTAACGGATTTGGTCGGAGGTGATGAAGGCGCGCTTCACATTGTCAGAGTTCACCTGGTCGATAAACAGCGAATAGGGGACCCGCGGCACCTGCATCGCCGGATTGGGCAGGAAGTTGCTGGCCAGCAGCAGCACGCCGAAGCCGATCAGCAGCAGGTTGATCAGGCCGAAGCGCCGGCTGGGGCGGTTGTCGTCCTGGCGGATAGCCATACGGCGTAAGAGTTGAGTTGGAGCCAGGCTAGGCGGGTGTGCCGCCCGCTGGCTCGCCTGCTGGGTGGGAGAACCGAAGGGGAGCCGGCTCGCGTCGTAGCCGCAGCTCTCGATTCGTCACTGGTCGCTTCCTTCACCCGCCCCTCTACTGCCCGATGTGCGGCCGCTTCTCCCTCACCACCGCCCTCGATGCCTTGCTGCCGCGGCTTCAGGGGCCCCTGCCGCACGGCCTGGCGGAGCACTACGCCCCCCGGATCCAGGTGCGGCCGGGGGAGCCGGTGCTGCTACAGCGCCAGGAGCACGGCCGCCTGGCGGTGGGCCTGGCTCTCTGGGGCCTGGTGCCGGAGTGGAGCAAAGATCCGCTGGGCCGGAGCCGGCCGATCAATGCCCGCTGCGAGACGGTGGCGGAAAAGCCCTTTTTTCGCGGACCCTGGCGGCACCGTCGCGCCCTGCTGCCGGCCGATGGCTTCTACGAGTGGCAAAACCGCACCGATCCGGCCACGGGCAAGCCCTGGAAGCAGCCGTGGCTGTTCCGCCGCCGTGATGGCGCCCCTTTCTGGCTCGGCGGCCTCTGGGATCGCTGGTGCGGCCCTGATGGCGGCGAGCTGGAGAGCTGCGTGGTGCTCACCACCGCCCCGAACGACCTGCTACGCCGGGTGCATGACCGGATGCCGGTGGTGATCCCCGATGGGTTGGAGCAGGCCTGGCTGGAGGCCACTGACGGGCCGGGTCTGCGGGCCCTCGAGCCCCTGATGGGCCCTTGGGATCCGGCGGCCTGGGAGGCGGTGAAGCTGGAGCCGGGGAGCCTCCTGCCCACAGGGCCGGCCGGTGGGGGCCTCGCCCCGATCGCCGCGCCGCCACCCTCCGCAGGTCTGCCGGCGGCGCCGTTCCAGCAGGGGAAGCCGCAGGCGTCCGTGCGGGCGGTTCAGCTGGATCTGCTCGATGGGCCCGCGATCTGAGCGGGTACCCACTGGCCTCGCCCCGGGCCTTCGGCTCGCTAGGACAGGAAGGATCGGCAGATCCGTGATGAGCCTCCCCCAACTCGATGCCTTCCTGGCCCACGCCGAGACAGACCCCGAACTGGCGCGTCGGCTCCACGACCACGCCGAACCCCTGGATCTGGAGGCCTTTCTGGCCCTGGCCCGCCAGGCCGGTTTCGCGGTGGAGGAGGCGGATGTCTTCTCCGCCCAGATCCGCTCTGAGGAGACCCTCAGCGATGCCGAGCTGCAGCGCCGCGCCGGCGACGAGGCGCGCCGGCTGCGTCACTTCATTCCCGGTTGAAGGTGTGGCTCTGGAGATCGTCGCCAACTACCCGAGGCCCCCGGCCCTGGTGCCCTGCGAACGCCATGTGCGCGTGGAGGTGTTCGGCCGGGTGCTGTGTGACACCCACCGTTCGCTGAGGGTGCTGGAGACCTTCCATCCGCCCACCTTCTACCTACCCCCGGAGGATCTCGATGCTTCCCTGCTGGAGCCCGCCGCCGGGCGGAGCTTCTGTGAGTGGAAGGGGATCGCCCATTACTTCGATCTGGTGAACGGTTCCGGCACCCCCGAGGAACAACGGTTGCGGCGGGTGGTGTGGCACTACCCCGAACCCACGCCGGCCTTCGCGGCGCTGGCTGGTTGGTATGCCCTGTATCCCGGCGCAGTGGATGGCTGCTGGCTCGATGGGGAGCGGGTGCGTCCCCAGCCCGGTGGTTTCTATGGCGGTTGGATCAGCTCCGATCTGATCGGGCCCTTCAAGGGGGATCCGCTCCACCCCGAGTTGATCTGAGCGGGTTGCGTCTGGCAAAGCCTGAGGGCTGTGGAGATGCACCAGACCCGTGGCTGGCGCTCAGAGCGTGACGGCCAGGAAGTCTTTGATCACCTGGGTGGGGATCACGCAGTGCCTGGCCGCTCCAGAGGATGGGCACAGGGCGTGGTGGTAGTCGAGCTGGTTGATCATGGCCAGTTGGAAGAAATCGGTCCGCACGCCATGGCCCTCTTGGAACAGTTCCAGCACGCTGCCGCCGCGGGCATGCAGCAGGTTGGTGAGGCTGGCGCCCTGGGGGGCACGATGTGGGTGGCTCCCCGAAACAGGGCGATCTGCTCGCCTAGGGAGAGCTGTTCGCTTTGCACCGCCACAAAGCCGTGGGGTTCGAGCAGGGCCAGCACCGCTTCCTCGTTGGCCACTCGGCGAGTCGGCACACCCTTCCGCGAGAGGTAGATCCGCCGGGGCGGGGTCGTTGGCGGTGCGCCACCGAGGCGATCAGCCGCTCCACCCGCAGGCCGCCCCTGCCTACGGGACAGTGGCGAATCCTTCGCTCCGGAGCGATGCCCAGCAAGTGGAGGGATGCCTCCTGCCAGGGATTGAGGATTGCTGGCACGATCACCCGGGTGGGTTCGCCAAAGCGATGGCTGTGGTGATCGGCAGCGATCAGACGGGGCAGGCAATCCAGGAACCAGTGGTAAAGGCTGCCGCTCCATTGGCGGCTGTCCACCAAGGAGCACACCGAGCCGGTGAGGCGCTCTTGAGGGGGCAGCAGGGAGCGCAGGCGCAGCTTCCGGCGCAGCCGCCCATCGATGTCCTTGAGATGGAGGGTTTCCTCCACGATCCGCCGGCGGCGTTCCACCCCCACCAGGTTTGCGCTCACCAGGCGGGCTCCCGGCTCCACGACCTAGCTCTGGGGGTCGAGCAGGATGGGCTGCAGGAACTCGCCGATCCGGCCGAGGGGTTGGTTCCAGGGGTTGGCCAGCTGGATGTGGCAGCTCTGACGTCTATGGAGCTCGACGACCTCGCATTGTCCGCTGTTCATGGCGCCGCTCCAGGCCTGGCGATGCCCGCTCCCATGGGGGTGAGCTCGGCGTGGTCTGCTGGTGGCTCGGGGCTTTCCAGCTCCCAGAGCAGGTCGCTGCCCAGATCACGCCGTTCCAGATCACGCCAGGGCTGGACCTGATCCAGACCCTCCAGGCCGAGATCCCCCAGGGGCGTGCGTGCTGCCAGGCCCCCGAGCAGTTTCGGGGCAATCACCGCCGCCAATTCCTGCACGCAGCCCTGGCGCAGGGCCGCAGCCGCCAGCTCAGGACCGCATTCCCACAGCACCCGGTTGCAGCCCCGGGCCGCTAGGGCCTCCAGCAGGGGAGCCGGTTCGCATCGGGCCAGCGCCAGCCGTTCCACGCCGAGCCGATCGAGCAGGGCGCAGGTTGCCTCGGCCCTTGCCGTGTCTAGCCGCTGCTCCGGGGCACCGATCGGACCGTGGGCCACCAGGGTGGGGGCCACGGCCTGATCCCAGAGCTGCGCAGCCTCCGGCAGATCGAGGCTGCGGCTGATCACCACCCGCAGCGGTTCAGGGTGGCGGCGGCCGCGGCTGGTGAGCAGGGGGTCGTCGGCCCGCAGCGTGCCTCCCCCCACGATCACGGCATCGCAGCTGGCCCGCAGCCGGTGCACCCAGGCCCGGGCATCCGGACCACTGATCCACTGGCTCTGGCCGTTGGGCAGGGCGGTGCGGCCGTCGAGACTCATGGCCCACTTCAGGATTCCCAGGGGGCGCCCGCTGCGCACCCGATGCACGAAGGCCCGGTTGAGCCGCAGGGCTTCCGCCTCCGCCATCGCCTCAATCACCTCCAGTCCGGCTGCCCGCAGGCGGGCAATGCCGCCGCCAGCCACCCGCGGGTCGGGGTCGGCCATGGCCACCACCACCCGGCTGATGCCGGCTGCGATCACAGCCTCGCTGCAGGGGGGCGTGCGGCCGTGGTGGCAGCAGGGCTCCAGGGTCACGATCAGGGTGCCGCCGCGGGCCCTTGCCCCGGCCTGGGCCAGGGCTCCCACTTCGGCGTGGGGTTCGCCGGCGCGGGCATGGAAGCCCTCTCCCACCAGCTCTCCTGCGGCATCAAGCACCACGGCCCCTACCAGGGGGTTGGGGCTGGTGCGGCCCTCCCCGAGGGCCGCCAGGGCCAGGGCCCGGCGCATCCAGGGGAGCCAGGGGCCTGTGCCTGCGGGGCCAGGAACGCTCACCCCCTGCCCTCCGCCCCATCCCAGAGCGGCAGGCTTCGCCACTCCTTCACCACGTAGGGGGGAACCGGCAGCTCCGTGAAAACCCCGGGCAGCTCCAGCCGCAGGGGGCGGTTGTTCTCCAGGTCGGTCAGCAGGGGGGTGAGGTCGAATTCGGCCGCGGCGGCCCGACCATCGCCGGCCAGCTTCGGGCTGCTCAAGGTGGTGTCGGCCAGCTCCCAGAGGCGTCTGCCACCGGTCACCAGCAGCGGTGTGGGGTGATCCAGCCTCACCCGACCGGGGTAGCTCACGATCCGCAGGGTGATCGGAGCCTGCGGCCGCGGCGGACCTTCGCGGTAGGCCACCACCTGCCAGCTCTGGTAGTCGAGGTCGCGCAGGCTCTCGAGGCTGCGCACCACCCCGGTGGCCGTGGTTTCGTCCGGGTGGGCGTGAATCAGGGCCCAGGCCGGAGCCGCTGTCAGCGGGAAGAGGCCCAGGCTCAGCAGGGTGATCACCACCAGGCCGACCAGGCAACGGAGTAGGCCGACTCCCAGGCTCAGCTCCTGCAGCGGCATCGCACCAGTGCGGGCTGGTTGGATTCCGACGCGGGGTCTGCCTTGGTGGTGCGGTGCCGGGCTGGAAGGCACGTGGGGGCCTGGGAAGCCATGCCGGTATCTGGGCTGAGGACACGCTGTCATGGTTCCCCTCCTGCGATGGGTTGCCGTTCCGCCCCCGGGATTGCCTGCCAGCCGGTGTGGGTGGCCCACAGGGCCCAGATCGCCATGGCCCGCAGGTAATGGCAGGCCCGGAAGGTGTGCACCGCCGTGATCGCTTCGGGGGTGCGGAACTGCAGGCCGCCTGTGTACACCTGATCCACCACGGCGCTGCAGATCGCCAGAGCCGTGTCACCGTCACCCATCAGGCGGTAATAGGCCGCCAGGCCGAAGTTGATGCCGGTCCACACCTCCAGGGGGTGGGTGCCATTGGGGTCGAGGGGGGTGCCATCGCGGCGCAGGCCGTTGGCCACCCCTAGCTGGCCGCCGTGGAAGCTTTCGAAGCAGGCTTCCTTCACCGCCTTGAGGGAGGAGCGGGCCCGCTCCTCGGCAACCACCGGCGGCAGGCTCAGCAGGCGGGCGTAGAAGTCGCCGCAGAGCTGGTCGGCCATCACGACCGGTGTGCCGCTCTCGGCATCGATCTTGTAGTACTCGCCATTCCAGAGCAGGGCATCGAAGTTGGATCGGCTCTGCTCCAGCCAGCCCCCGAACTCGCGCTGTTCGGCGCTGGTGTCGAGGCCTAGCTCCAGCTGCAGGCGCTGGCCCATGGCCAGGGCCGCCTCCAGGGCGGCGATCCAGAGGGCGCCGCAGTAGGCGCTCACCCCCTGCAGCGGCCAGTCGTCGAAGGTCTGATCCGGGGCGCCGCCGTTGTCGGGCAGGCCGTCGTTGTTGGCGTCGAACTGCTTGAGGTAGCGCAGGGCCGTCACGGCAGCGGGCCAGCAGTCGGCCAGGAAGCGCAGGTCTTCGCCGGATGGGGCCAGGCGGAAGCTGCGCCACACCTGCAGCACGAAGTCGCTGGCCAGGTCCTTCCAGAGGTTGCAGTCCTGGTAGGCGGTGTAATTGGTGGCGTCGAAGGGTCGCTCATTCGGCGCGCCCAGATCGTGGGGGGTGGCGCCGGCCAGCTTGCGGGGGGCCTCCACCCGGCCGCGGCCCTGGGTGAAGTACCAGCCGATTGGCCGGGGGGTGGGATCGGCCGCCGGGATCGCCCGGGCGAAATCGCGCAGCACCGCCTTGTCGAGTTCCGGCCAGAGCTGCAGCAGGGCGAAGGAGCCATAGAGCCGCACATCGAGGCTCTCGTACCAGGCGTAATCGAGGCACTCGAGCACCCCGAAGCGCCCCACCGGATCCTGCGGGGTGGCTGCGGTCCAGAGGCTGCCGCCGCTGGCCAGGTCGTAGAGCTCATTGAGCAGGGCCATGCGCAGGGGATCCGGCAGGTCGGTGCGACCCAGCACGGGGGCCTGCCAGGTGTCGATCGCGGTGCGCCAGGAGCACCAATCCCGCAGGGCTTCGGCTGCGATGGCCGCGGAATTGTTGCCGCCGCCGCCGAAGACGTCGGTGTAGCGGCGAAGGATCCGGGTGCCGCTGGCGAAGCTCGTCACCGGCAGGTCCCAGCTGATCACCACCGGCAGCTCCAGGGTCTGGCCCGGTTCCAGCCGGAAGCGCACCGCCAGGGCGGCGCTGGCGTGGTCGTGGTCGGCGCTGCGGCGGTCGTTGTCGCTGTCGGGGATCGAGCCATCACGCTCAAAGGGCGTCCATATCTCGGCGCCATCGCCGGCCGGGTTCCAGCGGCTGCAGCGCATGATCTCCAGCCCCGGATGGGCCAGGGTTTCTTCATCGGGCACCGCCAGGCACCACTGGCCCTGGCCCTCGGCCAAGGGCTCGGCCTGCTCCCCTTCCAGTAGCACCCCCTTCAGGCCCGGCGCATCCAGCTTGCGGTTGCGCTGGCCCCGGGTGCGGCCGATCGCCGGCACGTAGTTGTGTTCGGGGCTGCCGTCGTCACGGAAGTGCACGGCGGCGGCCGGGTCGGTGTTGGTGAACCAGCCGACCGTGTTGCGCCAGCTCAGCAGCAGCGAGAGATCAAGGGGGGCGGCGGTGGGGTTGCTGAAGCTCCAGCGGAACACCGCCACCGGGTAGCTGGTGCGGCGGTAGTCGCCCGGGAGGATCGGGCTGAAGGCCTCACAGCTCACCCGAGCCGTGAAGACGTTCGCATAGTGGAAGCTGCTGCAGGGGTAGCGGGCGCTGTAGGTGCCGCTGCTCTGCTCGGGGGTGCTGGCGGGATACCAGCTCCAGGCTGTCAGGGGCGGCTGGGGGGCGTCGGGTCGGGAGTTGTCTCGCAGGGGGGCGGTGGCCAGGGCATGGGCCTTGCTCTCGTGGCCGTTGTGCTCGAAAAGGGCGAACTGGCAGTCGGGCAGGGTGCCGAACCAGTGCTCACCGCCATCGAGGTGCCAAAGATTGAAGGCGCCATCGGGGCCGCGGCCGATGCAGCCGGCGCCGAACCCCCCTAGGGGTGCCCCGTGATTGGGCCCGTCGTCGAGATTGCTGGCGTAGCGCACCGTGTAGGGCCGCTCCCAGCCCAGGCCGATCGGCCGTTGCCAGGTGGCGCCTGGCTCTTCCGACCCTGGCCTGCCGCGGCGACGGAGGGGGAGACCAGGGAGGCCGAAGGGCACGGAGCTCGGGCGGATGATGTCAGCTTGTCAGAAACGGGGCGTTGGCTGGTCGGGCGATCGGACAGGAGTGCAGGGGGCGCCTTGGTTCACGTCTGCCATCGCCAACACGCCAGTTGTTTCAATCCCCTACCGAGAGCGCCAATCCAGGCGATTGAGATCGGGCGGAAACGGGGCTGCAACGTTGTTGCGGTTTTCTTGCCCGGATCCGGTAAAGTTTATCTACATCGCCCCTCGTTTGATTTGCAAGGATTTTGAGGAGGATCCTTGTGGATAAGTGAAAAATTAAATTGGCCAATCATCTGAAGCTAACTCAAGCAACTTCCCTTCTCCTCCAATGAGCCGTCAGCGCCATCGGCATCCCCTAGAGCCACCCGTTCCCCCTTCTTGGGATTGTCTGGGGTTTATTCTGTGAGCCCCTGAGGCATTCAGCGCCCCAGCACGGCTGAACTTATCGACCGGAGATTGATGGCTTGCGGGCTCTGGCCGTGCTCGCTGTGATTGCAAATCATCTGAATCAAGCGGTTGCTCGGGAAGGCTTTGTTTCCCATCATTTGTCCCGTTGGTCAGGAATTCTGCTCTTCCTACAGCTGTAGCCAGAGAATCTTCAGCGACAGCAATCACCTCACCGATGCCGCTGCCCCGAAGCTCTATCCATCCTTCCGAGCTTTTCTGGCCCGTATCGATGCCGGATCACCCCATGGTTCTTCTTCGCCCATCCCTTCCAGCAGCTCTCGCTGAGCCGCTGTTGCTGCCGGGTTTGGCTCCAGCTGATCCAGTCCGATTTCCTGCTCGATCAGGGCATCGATCGTGATGGCCGTGCGCACCAAAGCCTGATAGCGCCTGACCAGTCGTTGGTTGCGCTCAAGCCACCCACCCTGGCCCCCTGTTTCCCTTCCATGGCTGAGTCTGATGGAGTGATCCTCCTCCAGAAGTCCCAGTTCCTCCTGGCCGCCCAACAGCGCCAGCACAAGGGCATGGATGCGCGTACGGCGGTCCGTCATGGGACAGGCAGGAAACGGGGTCGACTTGGCTGTGCCACGGTTCATCATCATGGGGAGTGAACCGGTGCCGGAGCAGGAGTCCGCAGTCCTTGAGGTGGTCGGCACCGATGCCCGTGGCCTGGAGGGTCTGTCGCTCCTCTGGCGGCGGCGTCTGCGCCAGGTGGATCTGGTGGCTGCGCCCCAGCGTCTGCTGGATCCCCTGCTTTGCTGGGTGAACGGGACCCCAGGATCCTCCCCCGAGCTGATCCCCACCGACCGCCCGGATGAGCTAATGGCCCGCCTGCGCCCAGCTCTGGCCGAAGGCAAGCAGGTGGTGGTGCTGGCCAGCGGCGACCCCCTCTGGTTTGGGATCGGCCGACTGCTGCTGCAGGCCTTCCCCACCGGGCAACTGCGCTTCCACCCGGCCCCCACGTCCCTGCAGCTGGCCTTCGCCCGCATCGGCCGCCCCTGGCAGGACGCCAGCTGGCTGAGCCTCCATGGGCGCGACCCCGAACCGTTGGCCGCCGAACTGCAGCGCCGCCCCGCTGCCCTGGCGGTGCTCTGCGATCCCGGTGCCGGCGGCGCCGAGTCTGTGCGCCGGATCCTCAGGGCCTCTGGCCTGGAGGCGGCCTACGGCTGCTGGCTCTGTGAGCGGCTGGGTCATCCCCAGGAGCGGGTGCTGCGCCTGGCGCCAGATCAGCCCACCCCTGCGGATCTCGATCCCCTCCACCTGGTGTTGCTGGTGGCCGAAACCCCCGCCGCCCCGGATCCGGCCCGTCTGCCCCTGTTCGGCATCGACGATGGCCTCTGGCTTCAGCACCCTGACCAGCCGGGCCTGATGACCAAACGGGAGGTGCGCATCCAGTTGCTGGCCGATCTCGACCTGCCGGCTGAGGGGGTGCTGTGGGATCTCGGAGCGGGTGTGGGATCGGTGGGCCTGGAGGCGCTGCGGCTGCGGCCGGAGTTGCGCCTCTGGGCGGTGGAGCGCCGGGCCGGGGCGGTGGCCCTGCTGGCGGCCAATGCGGCCCGGTTCTCGGTAGAGCCCGCTGGCCTGGTCGAGGCTGCCGCTCCCGCTGCCCTGGCCCAGCTGCCTGATCCGGATCGGGTGCTGATCGGCGGTGGTGGCCGGGATCGTCGCGCCGTGTTGGAGGCGGTGCTGCAGCGGCTCCGACCGGCCGGGGTGGTGGTGGTGCCCCTGGCCACCCTCGAAGCATTGGCCGAGCTGCGGCCGTTGCTCGAGACCGCAGGCCTCCAGGTGGCGATCCGGCAGCTGCAGGTGTGGCGCGGGGCCCCCCTGGGGGACGGCACCCGCTTGGCCCCTCTCAATCCGGTGCTGGTGCTGTCGGGCCGAAGGACCTGAGCAGTTCCACCCGCAGGGGCGAACCCACCCTCAGGCCGAGTTGGCTGGACTGGCCGGCCGCCAGTTCGAGCACCCCATCCACCGGCTCATCTGGCCCGTAGCTGGGGCAGGGCAGCCGCATGCACGGGGCTGCGGCGGGCTCGATGGCGATCACGCGACCGTTGCGTACGAACACCATGTCGAGGGGCTCGGGGGTGCGGTGCATCCAGAAGCGGGCCACCTGGGCGGGGCGGTAGGGGAACCACATGCCCCGGCCTGCCGGCAGCGGTGGCCGCAGCTGCATGCCCAGGCTGTATTGGTGCCAGGTGCGGGGCACCTCCAGCGCCACGCAGTCCGGCTTGACGGTGGGGTGGGCGTCCGGGCCCGCGGTGGCTGTGGTGCGCCGCGGTCCCTGTGGGAGAGAAGCACCCGGCGGGTCGCCGGCAGGACACCAGCGGGCCTCAATGGGCAGGTGCTGGGGTGGAGCGCTGGGTTGATCACCTCGGGCGGCCAGAACCGGAACCAGCAGAACCGGAACCAGTAGGGCCGGAATCACCCGAACCGCGTCGATCGAACCCCTACCCAAGGGCCGGGGGGCTTCACGGACAGTGGATCCGATCGGAGTGCTCAGCATCGGGCTTGGCAAGGGGATCACGGCGTTGCTCGGCGGGATGGGATTGAGGCGCACCGGCTTTCCCTTTTCCAGTACTTCGGGCCCTACCTCACTCTTCATGGCTCCCCACCTTCCCGCTCCGGCAGCTTCTCCCCTAGGCAGTAGCCCTGGCCCCGCACCGTATGAATCAGGCGCCGTTCGCCGCCTTCCTCGAGCTTCTGGCGGAGATAACGCACGTAGACCTCGATCACGTTGCTGGCGGCGGCCGTTTCCCCCCGCCAGACCTCCATCAGGATCCGCTCGCGGCTCACCACCCGTCCCCGTTCCCGCAGCAGGAGCAGCAGCAGGTCGAACTCCCGGGTGGTGAGGGCCACGGTCCGCTTTCCCCGCTGCACCAGCCGCGAGGCGGGAGTCATCACGAGGTCGGCCCACTGGAGCCGCTCGGTGATCGGTTCCGCCACGGGGCCGGGGCCGCGGCTCAGACCCAGGTGCAGCCTCAGCCGGGTGAGCAGGTCACTGGCTCCTACGGAGGTGAGCCAGTAGTCGTCGGCGCCGCTGGCCAGGCAGCGGATCCTTCCCTCCACGCTGTCGCTGGCGATGCCCAGCAGCAGAGGCACCCCGGAGAAGCGTTGGCGCAGCCGGGCAATCTCCCCTTCCTGATCAGGGGCCACGATCACCGCCTGGGGCTGGGGGCAGGCGCCCGATTCCTCGGGCTCCAGCGCCATCGGCCGATGGCCGGAAAGTTCGAGACGGGGTGCTAAGGCTTCGGCTTGGCCACCGACCAGCAGCACAATCGACCCGGCCTCTGGCCTGGCGCGCCGTGCCCATCCCGGAGCATTGGCCGCCGTCATGACGGCTCCTGGCCATTGCCCGGCTTGGCCACATGGGGCAGCCCCCAGCCCAACTTGTTGCGCAGCACCTGGAAGAATTCATGGTCGGCCAGGCGCACGAAGCGCACCGGGTGTTCGCTGCGCCGCACCAGCACCCGATCCTCGGGCCATACGTAGCAGCCGGCGCTGCCATCCACCACCATCATCAGCCGCTCGGGCGTGGCCGGAAACACCGTGACCGGCTCCCGGTCGCTGAACACCAGGGCCCGCGAGGCCAGGGAGTGGGCCGCGATCGGCGTGAGTTGCAGCACCGGGCAGTCGGGCGTGATCACCGGACCGCCGGCGCTGAGGGCATAGGCCGTGGAGCCGGTCGGGCTGGAGAGGATCACCCCGTCGGCGGCGATGTCCACCGGGGCATGGCGGCCGATCGCGATCTCGAAGTGGCACATGCTGGTGAGCGGCTCGCGGTGGAGGGCCATCTCGTTGAGGCAGAGCACCTCCCAGCGCCGCTGCTCGCCCCGCATCACGCTCACCACCAGCATCGAGCGTTCCTCCACGGTCCATTCGCCGGCGATCACCTGGTCGAGCACACCCTCCAGGTCCTTGAGGTAGGCCTCGGCCAGGAAGCCCAGGTGGCCCGTGTTGATCGTGAGGATCGGCACGCCGATCGGTGCCGTCTGGCGAGCGGCCGAGAGCACGGTTCCGTCGCCTCCCAGCACCAGAGCCAAGGGCATGGAGGCATCGAAGCTGGCCGGCACGCAAGCGGTGTAGCCCTTGGCGCGCAGGTGCTGATCAGGGTTGGCGAAGCCCACCACACCGCCAGCACTGCTCACACGCACCACCTCCATGCCGGCTGCCTCGAGCCGCGCTTCGATGATGGCGGCTGTGGCCAGGGCCAAGGCCTTGCCGTCGTTGACGATCAGGCCGACGCGGGACACCAAGGGAAAGTTTGGCGGTCTGAACATCCTATCTGCAGCCACCCGTGAAACAGGGTCACTGAATGCGCAGCTGGCTCAGCACAGCCGCCATCGCGTGACGGAAACCGGCAGGATCGATGGTGAACGATTCGCTGTCATCTCCTGTCTCACTGTGGCTGGCAAGTGTGCCAATCTGAATATAGTGATGACCAAGCAGTTTAGCCAGTTCACGGAAGCAGGTCGATCCGTTTGGTGGCGGCGTGATTTCAACGGCATATCCGCCCGTCGGCATCCAGGTCATGTTGGCGAGCCCGGCGCCATGGACGCCGATGATGGCCTTCATGCCGGCGAACATCCTGACCTGATCGCTGAACGGGAGCCCGGCGGTGTCGATGATATGGATGCCGAGCTCTCGGCAGATCGAGAGCATGGCCTGTTCGTTGGACAGGACCCTGGGGTTGTTGACCGCCCTTCTGAAGATGCAGGCGACTGGTATGCCCCGGTCATTCTGGATTGCGGGGACGTTGCAGGCCGCATGCATGCGACTGCGGAGCCTCTCCAGACCTCCCGCCGTGGCTGCGGCGCCCTCAACGACGTGCAGGGATGGATAGTGAGTCCGGCCCATGCCTGCGGTGGGCAGACTCCCTGTCTCGAGGCCCAGCAACTGGAGCGAGGTCAACGTGAAGCCAGGTGACGACATGGGTGACGGCAGCAAGATGCGGCCCCCGTAGCCAGCTTCGATCAGCGTGATGGCCTTTGGCAGGCAATAGACAACCCAATGGTAATAGTTGCCAAACCAGTGATCAAGGATCCAGGCCCCTGATTCAGCCTCGCTCTCCGCTGGGCGCAGGGCCTCCTCCGAGAGCATGCCGATTTCGTAGTCCGTGCCGCTGAGGCGGACGAAGCGTTGACGCGGATCCACAAAGGCGAAGGCATGGGATGGTCCCGGCTTGATCCACCCGAGCAGATCCACGGGGCCGATGTCGGCAACGCTGATCGTTTTGCCGTCGCCGCAGCGATGAATGATGTGCGGTTTTCTGCCGCTGATCGAAAGTAGCCTCTGCACGGATATCTGGGGCTTGCGGGCTTCGATGATTTTTTGTTTGATGCGTGAAAGCAGTGACATCAGGCGATCCACCACTAAGCGCCGAAGTGCATTTTTGCAGTATACGATGAGCCGTCATCGGCCAACTCGATATCCGCGGTTGCGCGCTTGTGTCGTCAGGCAAAGCCAGGGAAACCCCCAGCGACTGATCTCGCCCCGGCGGCTCCAGCACGCCTCTGGCCGAGACGGGATCGCCGCCGCGATGGTGGCCCAGGCCTGTCTGGTGGCGACGGGTTGGAGTGCGATCGCTTCCGGTGCAGGAGCTGCGCAGCTTCGGGTGGCGAGCACCGCAGGGCCGGGGGATGGGCGAATGGCGGCCGCGCTGCGCCGGGCAAGGAGGCGTGCCTGACCGGCGGCGTCAGGCGCCCCGGGGCCGATGTGCCACAACCTCGGTTCAGAACTGCTCGAGGAAGCGCAAATCACTGGTATGAAGCCGGCGAATGTCATCGATGCCGTGGCGCACCATGCAAAAGCGCTCCACTCCTAGCCCCGCCGCGAAGCCGCTCCAGCGTTCCGGATCGATCCCCAGTCCCTCGAGCACGGCCGGATCCACCATCCCGCAGCCCATCACCTCCAACCAGCGGCCCCGCCACCGCACATCCACCTCGGCGGAGGGTTCGGTGAAGGGGAAGTAGCTGGCGCGGAAGCGCACCGGCAGGTCCCCGAAGAAACGCTGCAGGAAGGTGGTCACCGTGCCGCGCAGGTGGCTGAAGTCGAGTCCTTCATCGAGGGCGAGCACCTCCACCTGATGGAACACCGGCGAGTGGGTGGCGTCCACCGCGTCGCGGCGGTATACCCGCCCGGGGGCCACGATGCGCACCGGCGGCGGATTGGCCTCCAGATGGCGGATCTGAACCGGCGAGGTGTGGGTCCGCAGCAGGCGCTCACCACCATCGGCTCCTGGCGCCAGATAGAAGGTGTCCTGCATGTCCCGGGCCGGGTGGTGGGGAGGGATGTTCAGGGCGGTGAAGTTGTAGTGATCGCTTTCCACCTCCGGCCCTTCGGACACCCGGTAGCCCAGGCCCGCGAAGATGTCGAGGATCTCCTCCACCGTGGCCTGTAGGGGATGGCGGTGGCCCGGCGGCACATAGCGGCAGGGGGCCGTCACATCGAGCGTCTCGCGGGCGATGCGATCCGCCAGGGCCGAGGACTGGAGCTGGTGGAGTCGCTCCCCCAGCAGGCTCTGCACCTGCTCCTTGAGCACATTCGCCCGCTGTCCCACCTGGGGCCGCTCCTCGCCCGGAAGGCGCCCCATCGCCCCGAGAACCCCGGAGAGGCGCCCCTTCTTGCCCAATAAATCCACCCGCAGCTGCTCCAGCTCGGCCGGGTCGGCAGCGGCACCGATCGCGGCGGCCGCCTCCGCTTCAAGGGCCTGAAGCTGGTCGGTGAGCTGCTGGAGGGTGATCGTGGCGCTCACGGCGGCGGTGACTGCGGAAGGAGGAAGGGCGACTGTAGGCAGTGCCCGGCTGGTGGTCGCCGCCGGGCCCCCGGTGTCCTTCTCAGCGGGCTTGCACGCGTGGGAATCACCGCGGTTGGAACCACCGGGGGGTGGCCATTCGGGCAGCGGCCTCCCGGAGGGTGCGGCCTGCGCTGCGCAAGAGGCCGGGAACAGGCCAGCACGAGGCCAGGAAGGTCAGGAACGAGGAGGCAATCTGTGGCGCAGGGCCTGGATGCGCTTCGCCCTCGGGAAGCCGGCCGGCTGCAGCCCACGGCACCCTGGTGAGCGAAGGCTCCGTGGCAGCCTGATCGCCAGAGCCCCACCCGCCATGGCCCCCCTCCGGATCTTGATCTGCAACGACGACGGGGTCTTCGCCGCCGGTATCCAGGCCCTGGCGGCCGAGGCCGCCGCTCGGGGTCATCAGGTCACCGTGGTGTGTCCCGACCAGGAACGCTCTGCCACGGGCCATGGCCTCACGCTCCAGACCCCCCTGAGGGCCGAGCGGGCCGACCAGCTCTTCGCCCCGGGTGTGACGGCCTGGGCCTGCAGCGGCACCCCGTCCGACTGTGTGAAGCTCGGTCTGTTCCGGCTGCTGGAGGAGCCCCCCCAGCTGGTGCTCTCGGGCATCAACCACGGTCCGAATCTGGGCACGGACGTGCTGTATTCCGGCACCGTGAGTGCCGCGATGGAGGGCACGATCGAGGGCTATCCCGCCCTGGCGGTGAGCTCTGCCGACTTCAAATGGCGCCAGTTCGGCCCCGCCGCTCGTCTCGCCCTGGACGTGGCCGAAGGGATGGCGGCGGCAGGCTGGCGCGAGGGCATGCTGCTCAACCTGAACGTGCCGCCCCTGCCGACCGAGGCTATCGGCCCCCTGCGCTGGTGCCGCACCGCCGTGCGCCGCTACACCGATCAGTTCGACCGGCGCGAGGATCCCCGTGGCCGCACTTATTACTGGCTGGCCGGCGAGGTGGTGGACGACCTGGATGCCGCCGTGGCGGGCCCCTCCGACTGGCCCACCGATGTGGCCTGGATCGCTGCGGGGGGAGCTTCGCTCACGCCGTTGCAGCCCGAATTGTTCTGGCGGGGTGCCACGGACAACCTGCCCAATCCGGCTGCCCTCACCGCTGGCCCTGGATCCGCGTGATCGTCCCAGGGCTGCCATTCGCCCTCAACGGAGCTACGCCCGTCCGGGTTGCCACGCCGCTCACCTCTCCTGGCCGATCCTGGCCCTCGCCTCGTTGATCTGACCATCGGCCGGTGGCCCGGAGCAGGAGCCCCCTCAACCCCTGCGGTGGACCCGCTGCAGCATCCACAGGGTGAACGTCAGCCCGATCAGATGGGCGAAGAGCACCTGGGTGTTGCTCAGCACCGAGAGCATCTCGATTGAGGTGATCGGGAAGGTGCTGATCGGTCCCTGACTTCCCTGATAGGCCATTGGGCCGAATAGCCCCGGAGCCTGCATCGAGGCCTGAAGGAAAAGGCTCCCGGCCAGGGCCTGGTAGCCCACGGCGGCGATCGTGAGGCCGGCCAGATCCACCAGCAGCCCGCGCTTGATCAGGCGGCTGGTTTCGCCGCGGCTGGGGTGCACCGGACTGGCCAGGGCCCGGCCGCAGCGGATCACCAGCCAGCACTGCCAGAGGCTCCAGGCGAGCAGCAGGAAGGAGAGCGTGGTGAAGGAGAGTCCAGGGCCCAAGCCCACGGCCCGCTGGGCATTGGAGGCCACCCGGGCACCGATGCTGTTGAACAGCAGCACCCCCACCACCACCACCGCCAGGGCCAGCTGGGTCCAGAAGCGCACCCAGCCCACATTGCGGAGGGCGCCGGAGATGCGCTGCAGATCCACTGGATCGGCCATGGGTCGTGCTGCTCGCAGAGGTTCCAAACTTGCCATGGGAGGATCCCAACGGCGAGCGCCCGGTCCTGAATCCCCTGTCCATCCCGCTGCACATCCCGGATCAGGCCCTGCGCCCCACAGCCATTGCCCTGGGCAGTTTCGATGGTCTGCACCGGGGCCATCGTCGCGTGATTGAGGCGATCACCGCCATCACACCGGACGTGCCGGAAAGTGGTCTCGGCCCTGGGGAGCACGGCGACTGTTCCGGCGGTATCGGGGTGCCCACCGTGGTCAGTTTCTGGCCCCATCCGCGCGAGGTGCTCCATGGTGAAACGCGCCTGCGGCTCGACCTGCCGGAGGAGAAGCTGGAACTGCTGGAGCCCCTGGGCATCCGCCAGTTGGTGATGGTGCCCTTTACCCGCGCCCTGGCGGCCCTCTCGCCGGATTCCTTCGTGGCGGAGGTGCTGGTGGGGCAGCTCCAGGCGCGCCGGGTGGCGGTGGGTGAGAACTTCCGCTTCGGCGCCGGCCGCTGCGGCGACGCGGCCGATCTGGCGCGAATCGGAGCCGCCTGCGGCGTTGCGGTGTCGGTGGTGCCGCTGCTTTTCGAAGCGGGCGAGCGGGTGAGCAGCAGCCGGATCCGGCGGGCCCTAGCCGCCGCTGATCTGGCGGAGGCCGAACGGCTGCTCGAACGGTCCTACCGGTTCCGTGGCCTGGTGGTGCCGGGCCGAGGGCTCGGCCGGGGCCTCGGTTGGCCCACGGCCAATCTCCAGGTGGATGGCCGCAAGTTTCTCCCCCGGGAGGGCGTCTACGCGGTGCTGGCCTGGTCCGGCGAGGTCCATGGCGCCGGCATGCCCGCTGTGATGAATCTGGGCCCCCAGCCCACCGTGGACCCGCTCGCACCCTCTGCCGTGGAGGTGCATCTGCTCGATCGGGAGATCGACTTGGCCGGTGCGCAGCTCATCGTTCAGCCCGTGCGGTACCTTCGCAGCCAGGAGCGGTTTGCCGGCCTCGATGAACTGGCAACGCGCATCGCCGCAGATGCCAGGGAGGCCGCGGCGATTCTGGATTCCATTTGAGGATGGGGTCCCCGGTGAGACGGAGTCGGGTCGATCCTCATCAGGGTGAAGCCGATCAAGATGAGTCCGATCCGACTGATCGGTGGGGTCAGCCCGGAGTGGCGTAGGCGTGGCGAAGGCCCCAGCTGATGAACAGCGCAATCAGACCCATGAGCAGAATGCCGGAGACAAGCACCAGCAGGGGATTCTCTTCACTGCCGCTGCCCGGATCGTTGACCATGGGGCCCTCTGGGATGGTTGCAGCCTAGGTAACGCTCCACCCACCACCACCGCATCCCGAGTGCCGATTTCCCCGCCGACCACCATTCCCTCCCCGGTTCCCGGCGGTGATGGAGCTGGGCCCGCCCAGCTGCCCGACGTCAGCGTGGCGGCGGGCCCATGTAGGCCTCCCGACCTCCAGCCGATCGAGCGACTGCTGGATGCCAATCTCGATCGGGCCCGGGAGGGCCTGCGGGTTCTCGAGGACTGGGCCCGCTTCGGGCTCGATCGCCCCGATCTGGTGGCACGTAGCAAGGACATGCGCCAACGGCTGGGGCTGCTCCACCGAGACTCCTACAAGTGGGCCCGGCACAGCGCCACCGATTCGGCCGCTGGCCTCACCCATCCGGCCCAGTCCGCACGCAGCTCTCCGGATCAGATCGTGGCGGCCAATGCCGCTCGGGTGCAGGAGGCCTTGCGGGTGCTTGAGGAATTCGGGCGGGGCATCGATCCCCCCCTGGCGGAGGAGGCGGCCCGCTGCCGTTACCGCCTCTACGACCTGGAGGTGGATCTGCTTCGCACCCATCGCGATGGCGACGGACGTCGTTCCCTGCTGGGGCGTTGTTCCCTCTATTTGATCGTGGGCGCCGGATCGCGGAATGTCGTGGCAGGGGCCCTAGCGGCCGGGGTGCGGATTGTGCAATACCGCTCCAAGGCGGCCGATCCCCTCGACGATCGCCAGCGGCTCCTCGAAGCCCAGGAGCTGCGGCGGCTCTGCCATAGCCATGGAGCCCTGTTCCTGGTCAATGACCGGGTCGACCTGGCCTTGGCCGTGGAGGCCGATGGCGTGCATCTGGGCCAGGGTGATTTGCCCCTGTCAGTGGCTAGGCGGCTGCTGGGGCCGGATCGGCTGGTCGGCAGTAGCACCCACGCTCTCGACCAGCTCCATCGCGCCGTGGCCGAAGGCTGCGACTACGTGGGGGTGGGGCCGGTCAACGCCACCCCCACCAAACCGGGTCGGGAGCCGGTCGGCCTGGCCTACGTGGCGGCCGCGGCGTCCGCTTGTCCGGTTCCCTTCTTCGCGATCGGCGGCATCAACCTGGCCAATCTGGGCGCCGTGGTCGCCGCCGGCGCCCGCCGGGTGGCGGTGGTGCGGGCGATCACGGCAGCCCCGGACCCGCAGGCGGCCAGCGCCGCCCTGCTGGAGGGCCTGGCGAGGGTTGATGGCTGAGTCGATCACGCTGCGGGTCAACGGGGAGGAACGGATCGCACCGGCCGGCCTGTGCCTCGATCGGCTGCTGGAGGCCCTCGGCTATCAGCCCCGGCTGGTGGTGGTGGAGTTCAACGGATCCATCTTGTCCCGCCAGAACTGGCCTTCACAGCCGGTGGTGGAATCCGATGTGCTGGAAGTGGTCACCATCGTGGGGGGTGGTTCCTAGATTCCGCTCATCCCTCGGCGCCATCCATGGCTCCTCGACAGTTACCCCCGTTCCTGCGTCCCGCGCTGCGGCGCCTGACCGGTTTCGTGCTTATCCCGGTTTTGATGGCCGCCCTGCTTGCCGCCGCACCAACCCCCGCCCAGGCCGCCAGTGGGGGCCGCATCGGTGGCGGCAGTTTCCGTTCGGCTCCTTCCGCGCCCCGTAACTACGGCGGCGGCGGTGGCGGCTCCTATCGCGGTGGTTATCGCGGTGGTTACGGCGGTGGTGGTGGTTATTACGGTGGCGGTGGATACTACGGCGGTGGTGGCTACTACGGCGGCGGCGGCTTTGGTGTGCCGTTCGTGGTGCCGATCTTCGGATTCGGAGGCGGTCTGCTCGGCTTGCTGGTGCTGATGGCCGTGGTGGGTGCTCTGCTCAATGGCCTGCGCAACGCCGGTGGCAGCCTTTCCGGTTCCGATTCCGCCGGCAGCCTCGGCGGTTCGGTGGATGGCCCGGTGGCGATCGCCGAGGTTCAGGTGGGTCTGCTGGCCTCCGCCCGCGAACTCCAGGCCGATCTGCGTCGTATGGCCGCCACGGCCGACACTTCCACCACGGCCGGTCTGCAGCGGGTTCTGCAGGAAACCAGCCTCTCCCTGTTACGCAACCCAGAGCTCTGGGTTTACGCCAACGGCGAGGTTGGTCAGGTGCCCTTCGCTAGTGCCGAGTCCACCTTCAACCGCCTTGCCGTGCGGGAGCGCAGCAAGCTCGAGCGGGAGATCACCACCAATGTGGCTGGAGCGCGCAGCGCCGGCTCCTCCGTGGTGGCTGCCGGCAGCAGCGACGCGGCGAGTGATTACATCGCGGTCACGCTGTTGATCGCCAGTCGTCGAGCCCTCGATCTCAAGGGCACGGATACGGCTGAAGCGCTTCGCGAAACCCTCCAGCGTCTTGCCTCGGTGGGTGTAGAGGATCTCCTGGCCCTTGAGGTGATCTGGCAGCCCGAGGGGGTGGGTGAGGTGCTCACCGCCGACCAGTTGCTGGGGGCCTACCCCGAACTCCAGCATCTCTGAACCGCGCTGCCCTTCCCCGGGCAGCCCACTCCCTCCCGCAGGCTTGCTTGTGAGCCCTGCAGGAGGGTTTTAGCTTGTGGTAACCCTCCGCAAACTGCCACTATTCCGCGCTGGGACTCTCGGACCGCCAGCTCACCGCACTGGGTGAACATCCCCTGCTTCTTCACCCTGCACAGGCCCCATGGCTGAGGACCCGAGGATGCGCAGGGCCGCCATCGCGGCTCCGTAGCCGTTGTCGATGTTCACCACGGTGAGTCCTGGTGCGCAGCTCGCGAGCATCCCCTGCAGTGCCGCCTGTCCACCGGCGCTTACCCCATAGCCCACCGAAACCGGCACTCCGATCACCGGTTGGGGCAACAGGCCGGCCAGCACGGTGGGCAGGGCGCCCTCCATACCGGCACAGGCGATTAGCAGCGGAGCCCGCCTGATGCGATCCAGCTGGCCGAGCAGGCGATGCAGTCCGGCCACGCCCACATCCAGCACCAGATCGCTGGCGATCCCGTGGCAGGCCAGGGCCAGGCTGGCTTCGCTCGCTACGAGCAAGTCGCTGCTACCCCCGGCCACGATCGCCACCGCTGCCCGTTCGGGATCAGCCTGGGGCAATGGAGCTGAGCAGATACAGCGGCCATCCGGGTGATAGCACCAGGTCGTGGGGTCATGCCCCCTGGCTGCCAGGCCCGTGAGTACCGCCTCGGCCTTGGAGTGAACCACCCGGGTTACTAGGCCGACCTGGCCGGCTTGGTGCAAACCCTCCAGGGCCGCCGCGATCTGCCCGGCACTCTTGTGTTCGCCCCAGATCGCCTCCACCATTCCCAGGCGGCTGCGGCGCTCTAAGTCGAGGCGGAGGTCGAGGCGGGGCTTGGTTGGTTCCGGGGGTGGGGTCATGGCCGCTGCAACAGGGCTACCGCATGGCAGGCGATGCCCTCTTCCCGCCCGGTGGCATCGAGACGTTCATTGGTGGTGGCCTTCACCCCCACCCGATCGGGCTCCACCCCAAGCCGGCTGGCGATGGCCGCCTGCATCGCCGCGATGTGGGGCCGAAGTTTTGGCTGCTCCGCCACCACCACCGCATCCACATTCACCACATCCCAGCCCCGCTCCCGGATCAGGCCCATCACCCGCTCCAGCAGCTCCAGGCTGTCGGCCCCTTTCCAGCGGGGATCGTCCGGGGGGAAGTAGCGGCCGATGTCGCCGAGGCCCAGGGCCCCCAGCAGGGCATCCATCAGGGCGTGCACCAGCACGTCGGCATCGCTGTGGCCATCGAGGCCCAGCCCGGCCGGATGGTCCAGCCGCTGCCCCCCAAGGATCAGGGGCCGACCGCTCACCAGGCGATGAATGTCATAGCCGTTGCCGATCCGCAGCTGCATGCTGTCCTCGCGTTGAACCTCCGATGCTGGTTCAGTCTTCCAGCCTGGGCGCTCCGCTTCCTGCGGTCGGCTGCTAGATGCGGCCGCGGATCCCTGCTCCTGAATCCAGCGGGCATGGAGATCGGGCCGCCGCTGGCGGGTGCGCTCCTGCTGCTGCTCGAATCGCCAGCGGGCGATCGCCCTGTGGTCGCCACTCCGCAGGATGGCTGGCACCTCCATGCCGCGGAATTCAGCCGGGCGGGTGAAATGGGGGTGCTCTAGCAACAGGCTGCTGTGACTCTCCTCCTCAAGGGAGGCTGCCGTTCCAACGGTGCCTGGCAACAGCCGCACCACCCCATTGATGATCGTGGCGGCAGGCAGCTCGCCGCCGGTGAGCACGAAGTCGCCGATCGACACCTCCTCATCGGCCAGGCTGCGGATCCGCTCGTCGAAGCCCTCGTAATGGCCGCAGAGCAACACCAGCTGCTCATAGCCGCCGGCCCAGCGCTGTAGATCCGTCTGGTGCAGCGGCTTCCCCTGGGGGCTCATCAGCAGCACCCTTCGGCGGCCATGGCAGGGAATGGCCTCGAAGGCGGCGAACACCGGCTCCGGCTTGAGTACCATGCCCGCCCCGCCCCCGTAGGGCTCATCGTCCACCTTGCGGTAGCGGTCCGTGGCGTGGTCGCGGGGATTGTGCAGATGCAGCGCTGCGATGCCGGCCGTGAAGGAACGGCCGATCACCCCGAGGCTGAGCAGGGGGGCGAAGGACTCGGGGGCCAGGCTCACCACATCCAGACGCATCACGGCGCGGGGCGGCTGACGCGACGGATCTCGGAGCTGAAGCTGGCACGGGAAGGGCTGCCGTCTCGGCCGCGCTCCACGCTGCTCCGCAGGCGCAGGTTGGGCTTGGTGAACCAGATCCGCTCCCGCACCACGGAGTCGGCCCCGTTCTGGGCGAGCTCCAGGCTGCCGTCGCTCCAGAGTTGCCAGGTGCCATGGCTGAGCGCGTTGCCGGCCTGATCCTGGCGCTCAAAACCGCCCCCCGCTTGGAACTGCAAGCGCTGCGGTGTGGCCGCTCGGCTATCGAGCGCCGGGGGCGTCACCTGCAACGCCCCCGGTTCGTGCGGTTCCCCCGGCTCCAGATAGGCCACGAGCAGGGCCCCGCGGGCACTGTCGTGCCACTGTTCCAGGGGTTCGGATGCCGTCGGGCCGGGATCGTCGCCGCCAAAGGGCCCCTGGCTAGCTGGCCCCGCCGATGCCTCCAGCTCGGCCCCGGCAGGAGGCGTTGGGTTGTCATCGTCATTCCCGGTGTTCTGAAGCTCGAAGCGGCTGCGCACCGTGAGCCACTCACCGTCACAGAGCCGGAGAAAACTCGCCAAGTCGGAGGGGGGAAACTCGCTCAAGCTGATCGCCATGCACCGGCTCATCCTCTCAGCCGCCCTTCTTCAGTGCATCGCTCAGCCGTCTGGCCTGGGTCGCCATGTCTGGGCCAGCGATACAATCGCTCGGCTCGTCAGTCGCCCGTGTAGCCCAGTTCGGCTAGGCGGGAGGCACTGCGCCGCCAGTGCGGCACCACCTTCACGAAGAGCTCCAGGTAGACGGGCCCGTCGAATACCTTCTGCATCTGCAGCCGGGCGCCCTTTCCGATCTCCCGCAGCATGCTGCCGCCCTTGCCGATCAGGATCGCCTTCTGGCTGCTGCGTTCCACCACCACCGTCGCCAGCACCGCCGTCCGGGGCCCATCCTCAACAATCCGCTCCACCCTCACCGCCACCGAATGGGGCACCTCCTCCCGGGTGTGATGCAACACCTGCTCCCGGATCAGCTCGGCCAGGAGCAACTGTTCCGGCTGGTCGCTCACGGCATCGACCGGATAGAGGTGGGGTCCTGCGGGCAGATCAGCCGCCAGGCTCCGCACCAGTTCAGCGGTGCCTTCCCCGGTGAGGGCACTCACCGGATGGAGGGGCCAGGGGAGGCCGGATTCGCCTTCGCCGCCGGCCAGCAGCTCCCGGTAGGAGTCCGCCAGTTCCACAGCCCGTCCGGGTTCCACCAGATCGTGCTTATTGAGGGCCAGATGCACCGGCAGGTTGCCTTGGCGTAGCAGCTCCACGATGTAGGCGTCGCCCCGTCCCGCTGGCTGGCTGCCATCCACCAGCAACAGCACCACATCCACCTCACCGATCGCCCCGCGGGCGCTCTGCACCAGGCGCTCGCCCAGCAGGTGGTGGGGCTTGTGGATGCCGGGCGTGTCCAGCAGCACCAACTGGGCCGAGGGCGTGGTGAGAATCGCCCTCAGCCGGTTGCGGGTGGTCTGGGCTACGGGAGAGGTGATGGCCACCTTTTCCCCCACCAGCTGGTTGAGCAGGGTGGACTTGCCCACATTGGGGCGACCAATCAGGGCAACGAAGCCGGATCGGAACCCATCAGGACTGACCGGCAGGGCCTGGGAAATCTCCATGCAGCAAGCCTGGCAGCTAGCGCTCCCCCCTGGACCGTCGCATGGCAGCCGGTGGCGCCACTTCATAGGCTGGAAACCTATCCGCTGGGGGCTAGCCGCATGACTGCCGATTCCGGAGCCTCTGCTCCCACGTTCCCCCAGGCGATGGAGCAAGCCGCCCAGGGGCTTGCTCTCTGGGAGGCCGGCGAGCTAAGCGATGAGGTGCTCGCCGATCAGGTGGCCCACCTGGTGAACAGCCGTGATGGCGCGCGAGGTTTTTTCGTGGTGAGCCTCAGCAGCGACAGTGCCTTAATGGATCGTCCCCCCGAGCCCCTGGTGCTGCAGCTGCGGCAGGCGGGCGAGGGTGTGGTGGATCTCACGGCCCGCAATCTGGCGATGTCCACGGCCATGGCGCTGCACCATCAGCGCAGCGGCGATGCCACCCAGCAGGCCCGATCGGAACGGGTGAGGGATAGGAGCACCGAGCTGTTGCGCCAGCTTGATCCGAATCTGGTCAAGCAGCGTTTGGAGGTTCTGCTGCAGGCTGCCGGCCAGGCCAGCGGCCCCGATCTCGACTTTCTCGATCGCTGGGGGTACGACCCCGAACAGCGACGGGCGATCAGCGAGGCAGTGCTGGCGGTGGCCGCGTAGCGTCTAGCGCCAGGGTCAAAGCCTCTGCCAGAGGGGTGCCTTGTTGATCACCGGCGGTGCGGGTGGCGACCAGCCTGGTGCTCGGCGAGGCCCGATTGGGAGTAAATCCCAGCCTGGGTTCGCTAAGGGTCCAAGAGGAACGGCAGACCAGGTGGGAACAGGGGGGTGTCCTGCGGTGGCCCCCTCCGCCACCGATGATCCAGGCGACCATAGTGGCCTGTTAGCCGCTCCAGCCACCAGAATCTCGCCGGACCAGACCGGCAGGGCCGCGGCGCAGACCAGGCCGAGGGCGAAGCCGCAGCCTTGATGGAGCAGGGTGTTCACGTGAATCGACGCCATGCTCTCAGGGGATGCTGGCTCCAGTCGCTGACCCTGGGGGGACTGTGCTACTGGCGGATGGAGCGGCTGCCGGTGGGGGTGGTGCAGTCACCTCGGGGGCCGGTGCGGCGGCAACGGGGGGTGGGCTTGGGGCGACCGCGGGTTCAGCGGCCGCGGGCCGGCTGTTTGTCGCTAGGGGGGCTTGGATCGGCGCGGCGGTGCTGGTTTGGATGGGGGCAGGCTGTGTCTCGCGAGGCGCCTCGGGCAGGGGCTCGAGATGGACCACAGCAGCGGTGACTCCGGCCTGTCCCGAGGTGGGCTGGCGTGACGACCATTGGCGGATTTCATCCACCACAGCCGGGTTGCCCGGTTTAGCGAGGATGTCGACGCTGCCATCCGGTTGTACCGCCAGGGGCACTGGAGTTGACTGGCGCACCCGGAGCGAGGGCACATGAACCACCCTGGCTGCCGTGACGCTGGTAGCGGCGCCCTTACTGGTGGCCAGGCCCTGGAGGGCTCGTCGCATCGATTCCCTCCAGGCTCCGGGCAGGGGGGCGAGGGGATCACCGCTCCTTTGCCAGCGGGCCCGTTCAGCCATGGCCAGGGGAGGCATTGCGGGACTGTTGAGATCGCTCAGGCCGAGGTTGCCCCCGAGCAATTCGGCCCTGTTGAAAGTCTGGAGAAGGTGATTAGGCGAGTTCGCTGTGGTGGAGAGGCCGAGGGGGGAGTTTCCACGGCGCAGCTGAGGCTCGCCAGGGCCTGAAGCCGTGGTTGGAGTAACGGGGGAGGTGTCTGTTTGACCGGAATTCAACATGTGGGAAGGACCGGTCGGCTCGAAGCGGGACAGGCCCGCTTCGCTCACCATGCCGGTTCGGTCGGAGGAACTCAGGGGCGACCGGGTGGCGCTCCCGAGAAGCAGGCCAGTGTCTTTCAGCTTGCTAGCTGCGGTGGTCACGCCACCAGGGAGCTGAATCTGCGGGATTTCTTCCCGGGGAGAGCGGCGGCTCGCGGCTTCGGCAATCTCACGTTGCACCAGAATCTGGGCTCGCCAGCGATCGTGCACATCAAGAGTCAGCAGGGGTAGCCAAATGGACTGACTGAGTAAGGCCCAGGCTAGGGCGCGGTTTGGGGTCGAGAAGCGGGAATGGCGATCCATGGGGCGAGAGAAAGGGGTTGTCAATTAAAATGAGGGGAACAAAGCTCGCTTTCAAATTCTAACTCTAATCGTTATTATTGTTGTTCCAATTTCTACCATAGTAGTTCCAAGTGTTGACTAAATTTGCGGCACTGCTTGCGGCCCCGATCGGTACGGCGATATCAGAGAAAACGTCCAAAACTTTGCCATACAAACTCGATTTCACAATGACCGTGTCACCGTTGCGAAGAGGGGGATTTTTCTGAGATAGGTTGGTGGTGTCATTGTAACTAAAAATCTGACGTGACGCCTTGCCGTCGCGGCTGAAACGTACGAGCTCAACCTGATTTTTGTTGGCCCGCCAGCGCACCGGTCCACCGGCGCGGAAGATCGCTTCTACCAGCGGAGTGTTGGCGGGCAGACTTACAGAACCCGGTGATTTTACCTCACCCAGAATCGTTACATTGATGGACTTGGGCGCTAGATTTGAAGCTCCGATTTCGCGGATGTCGGTAGGCACCTCCTTGGTGAAGCCGATGATCAAGGTGTCTCCATCAAACAACACCGGATTCTGAAGCTGATTTCCGTTGAGCAAGACTTGGCTGATATCAAGGGTGGCCTGTTTTTGGCTTCCATCGATACCAGCTTGACGCCGGAGTGTCACCTTGCGGATATCAGAGTTCACCGTGATCCCACCCGCCTGCTGAATGGCTGAAACCGGTGTGGAGAAGGGTGGCAGGGGATAGAGGCCTGGTTTTTCCACCTCACCGATGATCGAAACCTTCACCGGGCGGGGAGTGATCAGGGTGAGATAGAGCTGTGGACGTTTCAACTGCTTGCCATAAAGGCTGGACAACCAGCGGCTGGCCTGACTGATCGTGAGTCCGGTCAGCTGAACCGAACCCAGCAGGGGAAGACTGCTGGTGCCATCCGGCAGGATGCCGAAGGGTCCACCGATCTCTTTCGCCGCTGGATCGAGAAAGGTAAGTTGCAGTCCATCACCGGGGCCGAGCACGTAGAGGTCGGCATACACCTCAGTAATGCTGAGACGTGCCGGTGTCGGGTTGGAGGAGCCCCTGCCCTGGCCAGGTTGGAATGGGACCTGATCCCTGGTTAGGGAAGAATCAGGATTCGAGCCGGCCCGGGCCAGTTCAGTCGATGTGCTGCAGATCAGCAACGCCACGGCGAGGGCGCCGTTTAACTGGACGTGCTGTCGGTACCGATGCTGAGAGCCCAGCAGCCTGGTAAAGGAAAGGCTACGCCCGGGTTGGAGGCCTCGCCTGGAGTCGGGAACGGGCACGCGAAATTTCGGAACCGGATACGCACTCTAAGCGGGTCCCGTGGCTTCTAGAGTCCAAGGGTGCCAGAACATGAAGGGCTCTTTTTGCGTCGCATCAGGGAGAAGGGGCTTAAGATCAAAAGTCTGTATTCCCTACCCGACGTGACACTTACGGGCGCCTCCCGCAAACCCCTCCCCGGCGGTAACCAGCCCGGAGCAGAGGTTTTATTGGCTGGTGCCCAGCCCGGTGCCCGGTATCAGGGATTTGATCTCGGCCTTTCACCGTCTCCACTGGCCCCGGCGGAGGGGGACGGAGGAGGGGGCATCAAGGGGTTGATCAGGACGATCAAGCGACGCCAGGGTGTTTTCCTTCTCACTTTTGGCTTGGTTTCCGGGGTGCTCGCCCTGAACACTTTGCGCCAGAGGATTTTTTCACCTGTTTATGAGGGTGGATTTCAAATCCAGATCAGCAACCCCTTTGAAACGGCGGCTTCAGGAGCTGGTGAAAGCAAGCTAGAAACCATTGCTCGGCAAACCCAAAAAAATGATGTTCCCAGTCTGATTGTACTGATGAGATCCCCCCTGCTTCTAAAGCCGGTGGCTGATCGGATGGGAGTATCGATAACTGATTTGATTTCCAATCTTTCTATCGCTCCTGCCGGAAATGTTGATGAGGTTCTTAGTGTCAATCTACGTTGGCGCGATCCAGTCAAGGGGCGTTTAATCTTAAACGAATTGTCTAAAGATTACACAAAATTTTCAAAGTCACAGCGAGAGTCTGCTCTAAATTCCGGTGTGGAATTTCTTGAGCAGCAAGCACCTGGGTTGCGCAGCAATGTGTCTAAGTTGGAGGCACAGCTTCTTGATTTCCGTCAAAAATACAATGTTTTAGATCCTAGTGGTTTAGCCGCAAAAATCGTAGCCAACCGTGATGATTTGGTAGCAAAATCTATGGCTCTGCAAGTCGAGCACAACGAGTTAAAAAGCGAACTCGCCTCCGTTCAGTCCGGACGCCTTAATTGGTCACCCAGTGGAGCACCGACGCCGATCGAGCAATTGGGCCGCCAAGGCACTGTGATTCCTGGAAGGAGCGATGCCAATGGTAACAATGGAACAGGGGCAGGACAAACCACTCCTAACGAGACTCTGAATGATTTTGAACAGAAGCTCGCTAATGCTCGAGCTGTGTTCAAAGATGATTCCCCAATCGTTCAATCGATACTCGCCCAACGTGATGCCATTCTCCCGGTTGCTCGAAAGCAGGCCACCGATGCGATCAAAGCACAAATATTTGCCAATGAATCCAAGCAGGACGAACTTAATCGGCAGATCTTGCTGTTAAATGAGAATTTTAAGAGCAGCCCTACTCTGATGAAAAAATATGAAGAGTTGGCTGCAAATCTAAAATCTGCCCGAGAAAATTATTCCAGTTATTTGATTGCTCGTGATAATTATCGTCTCCAGCGGGCCCGCTCCACCTCTCCCTGGCAAGTGATTGCTCCGGCTGAGTTTGCCGATATCCCTGCTGAACCTAACCTTCAAAGCAACTTGCTGCGCGCCTTGATGCTCGGTCTAGTTTCTGGCCTGGGTGCAGCGATCCTTCGCGAGCGAACTGACAACGTATTCCATACTCCGATGGAAACGGAGAGGGAATTGCAGCTGCCAGTTCTGGGTTTAATTCCCTATCTTCCCCTTGAGCCTGGGGTGGATATTTCAACTAGTATATCTAAGATGAGCTCTAGTGAGCGCTTTGCCATTAAGGAATCACTTCGTAGTTTATTCACCACTTTCCGACTGCTTCGTGCCGACCGGGATATTCGCCTTGTCGGGGTGACTTCATCGACCCAAGGCGAAGGTAAATCGACAGCTGTCACCATCTTTGCTCGCACCCTTGCCGACCTTGGCCTCAAGGTTCTTGTGGTGGATGCTGATATGCGTCTCCCCATGCAGACCCGCTACCTAGGCTTGGCTAACGGGGAAGGCTTTTCAAGCATTCTTACCGACTCTTCGGTGCCGTTGAAGTCATTGATTCAACCGATTCAAGATAATCTTGATATCCTGCCCGCTGGGCCGAAACCGCCAGACCCAGCGAAATTGTTGAACTCAACCCGCGCCCAAGAAGTTGTCAATGAAATTCGCGCTCTCAAAGAATACGACATTGTGCTATTTGATGCTCCACCCTGTCTGATGCTCTCGGACCCGATTCTTCTTGGCGAAAAACTGGATGGGATTTTATTCCTCGTTGGTCTTGGCAAGGTTAACCGTGAATTGGCTCCACAGGCCTGTCGCCGTATCAAGGCTACCGGTGTTGATGTGTTGGGGCTGATCTGTAATCAGGTGAACTTCCCAAGCCGCCTGAATGATTATGGCTATGAATATGGATACTACTATCATTACGCTTATGCTAATGACAGTGGTAAATCTTCAAATTATGGCAAATACGGCCAAGCACTTGGAAGTTATGCGCGTGGTGTTGGTAACCTTGTGCGCGGTAATGCGGCTCCCGTTCAGCGTTATCATGAGGAGGGTGTCTCTAGTGAATTGCGCCAGCCGAATCTGAAGTCCGGTAATGCAGCTAATCAAGTCAATGGCAAGGAGCCATCAGATCATGCCAACCATCCCAAGGGATAGATTCGCTGGGTCAACGAATTTAGGGCTTCCTGAAAAATGAAAGATCGCTTCCGCTGCAGTTGATCTGAGCTGTTGAAAGCGGTAAAATGTTCTGAAATCGGCTGATTTGAGCCGTAAAG